>ERZ1292632.354-Hain-H43-01um-R2-354-length-47338-cov-16_pt1 | contig 47338 bp, 63 predicted proteins | sample MGYA00564407_ERZ1292632 | MGnify/ENA primary metagenome ERZ1292632 (study PRJEB36523, sample SAMEA6512637) | groundwater metagenome | collected 2019-01-08 | study: AquaDiva: Metagenomics assemblies of 32 groundwater samples | reverse complement strand
CGCTAGGGTGTGCTGCGGTGATAGCCGAGGAACCGCCATCTGGCGGTGACTGGGCTCTCATCGCATGCGTGCGCCGGTGGACGCTTGCCGCGTCCCGTCTCTCTGTCGCTCCTCGTCGCCTCCACCCCGTGGCGCGTCCCCGCTCGATAGCTGGCCTCATGGTCCCCGGTACTGCCGCGTCGCATTCCCCCGTGGAGAGTAGCGTGATGTGTTCGGCCGGGATGCGGCCTCTGGCTTGTCGCGCCCGGTGGTGTCGGTTCGTGAGGAGCCGACCCTGCCGGCCCTGCTCGCTATTTTCTTTTTCTATAGGGATATAGTGCAGAGGCCGTGCCAACCCGCGAGTCGTTAATTCTCAAGCGTTTGCAGGTTCACAAAGGCACAAGTGACAACACTCATGGGGCCGGATGTCCCATCGTGCCACACATTTTGCGCCATAGCGGACAGGCGCCCGGAGACTTTACATAATCCCCCCAGGGCGCGCTAACTACGCGAGATCGCAGGAGAGTGTGCGCCCTGCACAACAGATGAGACATCTCGATGAGCGGGGCCGGCCAGGCCCGCCTGGCCCTTCGGGGGAAGGGGGGGGTAGGGGGGGGAAAGGGGCAATAGTACTACTAGCTCGTCCTGGGCCTGTAGGGCAGGGATTCTGCGGGGGGTGTGGGGGTGTGGGGTCGGTCTGACGGGGTCGGGGGGAGAAGCGGGAGGGGGTGGGGGGGGTAGGGTGGGAGGGTCCGCGAGGGCACCTAGAGGCGTCGAGGACCGCGTTTGGCGCGTTTGCCGGTCTCGCATGCCGGTCTCGTAAGTCCGCGCCGTTGCTGGGTTTGGTGGTTTGCAACGGCTCACAGGCTCTTCGCAGGCCCTTTGCCGCCCGGCCCCCGGCCGGGGAACCGCAGATCGGGGACTCATCTCGTCCTGATGCCCGGTTAAGGCACAGTCTGATAATGATTATTATGTAAAGTATTGAGCTAAGTATGTGATTCTAAACGTCTGTGTAACCAGTGCTGAGCCTGCAAGGGGCCGGCGACACTAGATCTGGTGTGCCCGCCGGCTGCGCAGGAGGCGCTCGCCCTGGCTACCCTCCTCCCGGTGCCAGCCAGGCCCTCCTGGCCCTCCCGGCCGGCCCGACCGCGGCCTCCCGGGGCCGGCAACCGGACGGCGGATCGGCCGGCGGCGTCACGATATCGATGTTTCCCCTCTCCCCCTCCCCTCAATTTTCGGAATGTTTGCTTCCCAGGAAGAGTCTACTCCACTCCATGCCCAGATTTTTTCCCCAACCAGAACCCTGCCCGCAGAATGTTTGCTTTTTTCCCTTGACAGCCCAGGGCGACTTCGGTATGTTTGCCTCAACAGCGTGCGGCATCGAGAGTCATGGCGGATGGTGAAGGAGGGTGAAGAATGGTGTGGTGCAAGACGCGTGCACTCCAGTACTGCGACGTAGGCAACGCCGTTCAGGCGTTCGCCTCCATGGCGAGCGACCTGAACAAATGCCCCGAGACGCGCGACCATGCTGGAATCGATCTGGGGATGAACTTACTCCACATAGGAGAGCTTTCATCCGTGGACGAGATGCGACGATTCATCGAGGGGTTTCACTAGGACTGCGCGTGTAAAGGAGTAGCAATGGAAGATAGCGTAATAGTCCAATTGACGGACTATGAAGTGCGTGCGCTTGCAATGAATCCTGAAGCACTTCAGCTTGTGATCGACTATCACGAAGTCCAAATCGTCGAAGGAGAAGCGATGGGCTTCGACATTTCTTTCCATGAGCGTCGCGTTAAGATATTACGCGAAGTTATCTTGATCCTTGAAGGTGTGCGATGACACAAAATGTTGGTGTGAGTTCCCCGCCCTGCGGCGCGGCAGCGCCGGGTTAGGTCGCTGTGAGACCGCGAGGCCTCTGCCGAGGCAGGCCGGCTAAGCGCGACGCGAATCCATGGAGCATGGTGCCGGTAGGGGGCGCCAGGTGGGGAATCTGGCCAGGGCGGGGAGCAATAGGACACCACGAGGCTTGCCCGGAGGATGGAGGCCGCATGCAGCTCGTACCCTAGCCGGGGTGGGGAGCGGGCATAGGGGAGCATAGGACTGCGCGTGGTGGGCCGCGAGGAAAGAGCGGCGGTAGAGACATGCGGTCTCCCACATCGACTTGCACCCCGTTCGAGTCGGGGCCACGCTCAGAATGCGGTGCCGAGGGGGCTGCCGAGATGACGGCGGGCAGCAGACGGGTGGGTGTCGTAGGCACCGCAGGAGGCGAGGGCGGGGAACGCGAATGGTTGTGTTAAGTCCGCCAAACGCTACTCCCCGCCTGAGCCATTGGAGGGAATGTGGGCGCAACGTTCATTTTTTCATTTATGGTAACGCTTTTTGACTTCGGGCTATTTGCACTCATGGCGAGCCATCCGGCAATAGGAGTTCCTCCAGTATCCTGGATGGCGGTGCTGGTCATGCTGGCGGGGATGTTTGCAGCGATAGGCGTGCTCCTGCTCCTGGCACTCATCGCGGGGGCAGGCTAGGATGGACGCACCACAACTCTGGACAGTGTTCATGATTTCAGCGGAGATAGATGGGTGGGGAGTCCACCGTCTCGTGAAGACACATAACTCCATCGTCAAGAAGCTCATTGACGAAATACAACAACTGAAATCTCGGTTGGATGCGGTGCGGGCGGATGAGCGCGAGGCCTGTTGCACGACGCTAGACCAGAAAGTCAATGCTATTGGACGGGGACTAGTTTACCGAGAGGACGCGAAGCGCGCTATTCGCGACCGAGGTGCGCGATGAACACAAAATGCTGGTGTGACTTCCCGCCCGGCCCTAGTGGCGTCCATGAAGATGCTTGCCAGGAGATTGCCTACCTCACGGCCGAGGTCACACAGTTTCGCCGAGAACGAGACGTAGCCCGATGTATCATTTCCAAGCAGGACACCGAAGTCCTCGCCATAGTAGAGAGAATCCCTGTGTCGATGCGGGTCCGGGTCAGGGAGAATAACGGGCCGGAAAACATCTATGCCTCGCTGGCTGTGTCAGTTGCTAAGATGGCAGCGGCACTTGCGGAGGTTAGACAATGAGCGATCTTAACTCTGTCGCAAAAGAGATCGTTGCCGGCATCGCAGCGTTAGTCCGTGAGAAAAACGAAGCCATCACGTCGGCCATGGATTACGCAGCGCGCCTGACCCAGGTCGAAGCCGATCTTGAAGACTCCGAGCGCCGCCACGATGCGGACATAGCGGAGTTGAAGCGCCAGCGGGATGCGCTGGCAGCCAGCAACAGCCTCCTCATGCAGCGATCCTCCGAGGAGCGAAGGATACTTGCTATGGCGAAGACTGCCCTCTCTCCATTTGCGGAGATTCTTGGGCACGAGGACTCCGGAGAATTCACCGAGGTTCCGGAAGGTTTCTTGATCGGCCAACACGATGATGGAGCCCTCCTCCATGGCGATTTCGTCACGGTGGGCGACTTGCGAAAGGCGAAAGAATCACTTGCTGCCCTCGCGGCGCTTGAGGTGTCGCCATGAAAACTCCGTGGATCATTGTCTCTGATGGGACGGATCCCCGGTATCCGTGGGGGTTTGCGTGCCTGCGGTGCGGGACAAAGGAGCGCCTTCTGGCGCCAATGACGTTGACGAATTTCCTGTGGGCGGCCAGGAAGTTTCGTGACAAGCACTTGGAATGCCTGGAGATGAGCCATGCGTGACCCGCTGCAAGATATCATGGAGGAACGCTTTCGTCAGGATGAGAAATGGGGCGAACAGAACCACACGCCAGCGCGGTGGCTGATAATCCTCGGCGAAGAATATGGCGAAGCCTGCCACGGGGCACTCCGAGATTTCGATGAGTATCGCGAAGAGTTGGTCCACGTTGCAGCCGTGGCCCTGGCAGCTTTGGAGTCTTTCGACCGAGGCAAGTGGAGACAGTCATGAACGCCTACCGGTACACCGTGTTCCCGAATGGCACCAGGGTCTGGTATTCTGTTCGGGGATACTGGATCATTCGGAATCGCGCCGGGAAGGTCGTGTCTCGGCATGATTCGCGGGAGTACGCCGTCACGAAAGCGCGCAAGATGGATCGGGAGCTAGAGGACAAACCATGAAACGTCCTACGATGAGGAGCTCACATGGTAGAGCAAGACGGACCAGCAGAGATTGACCGGATTTCGCTCCAGCCGCAGGATCCCGTAGTGCAGCAGCTCGCCGTGGCCAAGCTCCTGGTGGCCGCTTGCGTCATGATCGCACAGGAGAGCGGACCCTGGCCCGACGAGGCCCTGCGCGAGTGCCTCGAATCTCTCGGCATCGTCCGGGAGATCATCTACGACCCCGATGAACATGGGGAGATCGCCGAGGCGGAGGAGGGGGAGCCGTGGATGATCGTCGCGGAGGAGTGGCGGCTATGACATCGGAAGAACAGTGGCGCGAGGCCAGGGGAGCCTCTCCACCGCTGACGGACTTGTCGCCGGAGGCCGCGATCCGGCGGGGGAGAGGAGGAGGATGAAATACCACAACGGGCGGCCATATTGCGAGAACCGTGAAGATGAGGCCACACTGTACGCTGACCTCGATTCAGCAAAGCGTGATGCGGCGATTGCCTGCCTGCGTATCGAGCTAGTAGGTGTATCGGTCGAGATTAGGGAGGCCATCGACAAGAACCCGGAGGGGTGGTGTGCTCACTATCACTTCGGCTGGGGCATGGAGGTGCGGAATCGACTCCGGCGAGCGGGCTTCGGGGAGGACGCTTTCAATATTGCGAACCTAGACGACATCTATGTGCCATTGATCGAAGCAGCAGTGGAGGTAGAGCGTTGAGGTGATGAGTCGATGAGAAAAACTGCTGATGACAGGTTGACTGAAGAGAAAGGAGACATCATGCGGTTCTTGTGTGCACTCCTACTCGCGGCCTGCTGGCGGAAGGCCTTCGCCGGCCAATGGTGTCTGCTCCACACGAAGACGGGTCTTTCCTTCGAGGGCACCGTCTCGACGGTCACCGTTGTGGAGGTGGTCTTCTCGGACAAACTCCAGGTCTACAACGCCATCCAGGGCCTCCGGGATCAGTCGTGCGCCATCGAGGCCCTCCGGATCGCCGTGCCGCTGGATCTGGTGGCCATGCTCCAGGTCTGTAGCCGGCAGAAGGCCGAAGAGTTCGTCCAGTCCATGAACGCGCAAAGCCTGGGACTCCGGCGGGCGACGGAGATGACCCCCATCCATCGTCGGCGCCCGCTGGAGAATTGAGCCATGGGGAAGCGCAGCCAATCCATCGGCTGGATTCGACGCCACGACAGGCGCGTTGTGGCCGGACGTCCCTGTGGCCACCCTGGGTGCGTGGCCTATACGGACGACCCCTGCCCAGGCTGTGGTCGGATTGGAGGACAGGGCACCAAGAGGGCGGTGCGGTTCCGGGTGTGTTGGGACTGCCGGGTTCCCGGCACGCAACTGGTGACCTGTGCGGATGGCCGGGTGCGGTGCACAAGGTGCAAGCGGAGATGTGAGGAGAGAGGGGAAAGTTTGCCATGACTGACATGATGATGAAACTGCTGCTCGTGATTGTGCTCTCCTTGGCGTTGGTGAGTAGTGCCGCGGCGGCATGCACCACCACCATGGTAATGATCGGAGGGCGGATGGTGACATGTATCACCTGCTGCTGGACACCGGACTACTGCACGGTGAGCTGCCAATAGCGAGGAGGCGTCATGACGACTGAAGACATTCGGGTCTGGCTCGCCGACAACGCGGCCCATGACCGGAAGCCCGCCTCCTGTAACCAGCTTGCCCTCCTTTGCGGGGTGGGGCGGTCGCACATGAGCCTGGTCCTGGCGAGGAAACGGACCAGCCAGCCGCTTCTCACCAGGATTCACGAGGTCTTCGAGCGGCAACAGGCCCGCCGGGCCCGGCGACGGAAGCCGCACAGCGCCTTGGACCAGTCAGGATGATGCGGTGTTCCCTCGCAATGCACGCATTGCCCACAAAGGAGGAGATCATGGGGGTGCCAGTATTGTACGCCGAGAAGCGCATGCTTCTTTGTGATCTGACCATGGAGGAGCGAGTCCACGCCACCCAGGAGGCCTCGGCCGTGCTCTCGGAGATTGCGATCGAGGATGCGTGGCAGAAGGGCCAGAAGAAAGCCATGGCCTCCAAGATGGCCGAGTTGAACAACCAGTTCGCCGAACTGGCCCGCAAGGTCGAAACCGGGCGTGAAATGCGCGAAGTCGAAGTCGAGTGGCAGGCCGACTTTGAACACGGACAGGCCATCGCCATCCGACTCGATACCTTCGAGGTGGTGAAGACGCGGCCCCTCGATGACGGCGAAAAACAAGTCGGCCTGCCCCTCCCCGAGGTTCCACAGGCCGAGGCGGATATCGAGGAGCCGCTAGCCGAGGATGGGTCGCACCTATCGGAGTCGCTAGACGCCGAAGAGCCTCCGGTCGATTCGGAGGCCGAGACGCAGAGTCATCGAAACGCGAGCGGCGGCCGAAGGAGAAAGGCGCGGATTTAGGAGTTTCTGAAATGCAGATCAGGCCATACCGGATCGAAATCCGGGTTAAAAACAATAGACTTCTCCAAGCACTCAAAGATACGTTCCCCGCAGAATACTCGATCAAGGCATTCTCGACTCGCCTGGGAGTAAACTATGGGGCCCTGTGTCAGATTCTGGCGGTCAAGACATGGCCCTATTCCGCAAAAAACGGATGGTTGCCGATTGCGAAACAAATCTCCCTGGACACCGGAAAATCTCCAGAATACCTCTTTGACCCAGACCTGTACGGACGGAAGGCTAGGCCAGTCGTCCTGGAGATGGACATGCCAGCGTGGATGTTGGAGCAGGCTGGGATGGTCTCAATTCCGGAAGCGCCAGATGTCGCTGCCGATCGGGGCCTGCTCTCGGATGCGGTACGGAACGCCCTCAAGACGCTCACGCCCCGCGAGGAGCGGGTGCTGCGCCTGTGCTTCGGGATCGGCGACGGCCGCAACCACACCCTGGAGGAGGTCGGGCAGCAGTTCGGCGTCACCCCCGAGCGCATCCGGCAGATCGAAGCCAAGGCGCTCAGGAAGCTCCGGCGTCCTATCCGTGCAGAACGGTTGCGTCCATTTATCGAATAACGTGGAGGGCAAAATGGCGTATTGGGACTCCTTCGGCTACGACTTGAGTTACTGGGACTCCTTCGGCTACGAGTGGTCGCGCTGGGGCCGGACGCAACTCGACGGTCCTGGCCGAGATGAGAGCGAGCGGACGTTCCGGGAGAAGACGGGGCTGACGCCGGAGGATGTGCGGGGGAAGCGGGTCCTCGATGTGGGGTGCGGGGCAGGGCGGTTCCTGGAGGTCGTGAGCCGGTGGGGGGCGAAGTGGGCTGTAGGGGTCGAGCCGAGTGAGGCTGTTCGCGTTGCCTATGACAACCTATCGGAGCTCGATCGCATCCGATTCACCCCCCAAGCCACGACGGGCAATGTCGGGCTGTACCGCATGACGCTGGCAACATTTGCTGGAAGTCAACCGGAAGGCGAGTTCGACATTGTCTATTGCATCGGCGTGCTTCACCATACCCCGGACCCGGCGGCCTCGTTCCGGGCCGTCGCGCGCCTGGTCAAGCCCGGCGGACTCCTCTGCGTCTGGGTCTACGGGAAGATGGGGCCCTGGAGTAAAGTGTCCGATCGGTATCGCAAGATCACGGTCCATCTCCCCTGGCCCCTCCTCCGGGCGCTCTGCCTCCTCGCCGTCCCATGGGACTATCTCCGGCGCATTCCCGGCATCGGGAAATACCTCTGGGCTCTTGTGCCGTGCTCCATGCATCCCAACTGGCGCTGGCGCTGGCTGGACACCTTCGACTGGTACTCGCCCCGCTACCAGAGCAAGCACACCGTCGAGGAGGTGACCGGATGGTTCGCCCGGGCCGGGTTCACCGACATCCGGGCGCGCGATGTCCCGATCAGCGTTCGTGGGAGGAGGCCCTGATGTGCGGCATTACCGGAATCATGAGCCTGGATGGGGCTCCCATCGATACCGGAATCTGGACGCCACGCGGCCCGGTGACGATTTCGGAGATGGTGGACGTCCTGATCCATCGCGGGCCGGATCACCGCGAGTGCTGGTGGGAAGAACCCTGCGCCCTTGGCCATACACGCCTTAGCATCCAGGATCTCTCCCCCGCAGGCCGGCAGCCCATGGCCAACGAGGACGAGACTCTCTGGCTCGTCTTCAACGGAGAGATCTACAACTGGCGGGACCTCCGGACGAACCTGGTTGCTCGTGGACACGTCTTCCGCTCCTGGAGCGACAGCGAAGTGATCCTGCACCTATACGAGGAATGGGGCATGGAATGCCTGCAACGCCTCGACGGCATGTTCGCCTTCGCCTTGTGGGACACTCGCCAGCAGCGGCTCTTCCTCGCCCGTGACCGCCTCGGCGTCAAGCCCCTGTACTGGCAGCAAGACCGCGAGGCCTTCCGATTCGCATCGGAATCCAAGGCGATCCTCGCCGACCCCCGGGTACCTCGACAGGCGAACCTTGAGGCCGTCGCGCACTATCTCACCTTCGGCTACGTGCCGAGTCCCCTGAGCGCCTTTCAGGGCCTCCACCAACTCTCGCCAGGGTCCGCCATGACGGTGCAGCGCGGGGAGCGCCACGAGTGGCCATGGTACGATCTGACGAATCGGCACCCAGCCACGGACAACCACATGGAGCGCCTGACAGCGATCCGGAGCCATCTCGGTGCTGCCACCCGCGCCCGCCTCCAGGCTGACGTGCCAGTGGGCGTGCTCCTGTCTGGGGGGATCGATTCCTCGGCCATCACCGCCTACGCCTCCAAGCGCGGGTCCGTGAAAACCTTCTGTATGGGCTTCGCCGATCCGACACTCGATGAGCGGCCGGCGGCTCGGGTGGTCGCGCAGCACTGCAGGACGGACCATCACGAGTTCGAGGCCCAGCCGGACCCAGAGCGGCTCCTGGCCCTCCTGGCCACCCACTATGACGAGCCCTTCGCCGATTCCTCGGCCCTCGCCACGCTCCTTTTGGCCGAGCAGGTCTCCCAGCATGTCAAGGTGGTGCTGACCGGAGATGGGGGAGATGAAGCCTTCGGGGGCTACCGGCGGTACATCTACCAACAGCAGGCGGCCCGGTGGGCATTCCGGAGCGCTGAACCAGGGCTCTACACGACGCCCTTCTGTCTGTTCCACGGGGAGGCGTTCACGCGGATCACGACGCCGGAATTCCGGCAGGCGGCCCCTCGCGATGGCCTGCCGATGCTCCGGCAGCGCTTTGCGCAGTCCTCGGCGCCTACCCCGGTGGACCGCGCCATGGATGTCGATCTCCACCTCTACCTGCCGGACGATCTCTGTGTGAAGATGGACCGGGCCACTATGGCGTTTGGCCTGGAGGCGCGCTCGCCGTTCCTGGATCATCACCTCGTGGAATACGCCGCGACGATTCCCGCCAAGGAGAAAGTCGCCTGGGGGCAGACGAAGCGGGTGCTGAAGCGTGCGCTGGAGGGCGTCCTTCCCCCCGCGACACTCCAGAAGCGGAAGATGGGCTTCGGCGTGCCGCTGGCGGCGTGGCTCCGGGGGCCGTGGCGGGAGGTGCTCACGGAGACGATGGGATCAGCGCGTTCCCGCGGATGGATCGACGCCGGGGAGACACAGCGCATGCTCACGGCGCACCTGGACGGCACGGCAGACCACGCCACGCCACTCTGGTATCTGTTCGTCCTGGAGCAATGGGCTCGGAGGTGGCTATGACTTGGCGCGAATGGTTCGAGCAGGCGTTGGCGAAGTACCCAACGCCGTGGAAGTATCTCTTCGAGTGCCATGAGTACATGAAACCCGTACTCCATGCAGCGCGACGGCACGCCCCCCCGCCAGCATTCCTCTGGGAGGCAGGCTGCGGCATCGGCATGACGGCGATGTTGTTTGTTGCCGAGGGTTACTTCGTGGATGGAATCGACCAGGATGAGGACGTACTCTCTATCGCTGGAGGGATGCCGTGGTTCTATCCATTCTATATCGCAGACAAGAAGAGGGCCGTATATACCAGCACCGGTGATTTCGTGACCCTCAAGCTGGGCGATTGTCTCACGCTCCACCGCCCTCCATTCGACGTGGCATTCTCCGGAGGTGTAATCGAACATGTGGACTCGGAGACACGCATTGCAATGCTCAAGACCTTGAAGGCCAACAGTCACGTCCAAATCGTCGTCATCCCGTCGCCCCTCCAACTCCTCTGCTGTTCCGAGAAGGTGAGCATGGGCGAGCAACCCATCTCCCTGGCCGATCTGGTCTCTGCCTGCCGCGAGGCCGGCTGGACCGTCGTGGAGTCCTTCGGATTCGGGGCGCCTGCGGCGGGGACCGATCCCCATCAAGACATGGACCCCTGGATGTCGTTGTGCGTCGTGGGCAAGACCCCTGGAGGATGAACATGGATTTTGTCCTATTGCTGCTTGGCGTCCTGAGTGGTGGGTGTGGAATCATGCTACTGGTGGCCTCGGTGAAGCTCTTCATGCGTTTCTGATCGATGCCAGCCACGATCGTCTTCCTCATCGGCTCCCTGGACCGCGGCGGGACTGAAGGGCAGCTCATCGAATTGGCCGCTCGCCTGCCTCGCGCGCAGTTTGCGCCAGAGATCTGGTGCCTTGCGAAGCCGGGCGAGCGAGCGGATGAGGCACGCCAGCGCGGGGTTCCCGTCCGGGTGTTCGGCTTTCAGACCCGGCACGGATTCCTCCGCACACTCCTTCGCCTGACGTGGGCGCTCTGGAAGGCCAAGCCGGCCATCGTTCACGGCTTCCTCTTCGAGGCTTACATTGCGGCGGGCCTCTGCGGCGCGTTGGCCCGGGTACCCGGGCGGATTGCCTCGCGTCGGAGCCTCGGCATTTTCAAGGAAAATCGTCCGCTCGCACTCTGGGTCGAGCGGCTGGCCACGCACTACACCCATGCGATCGTCTGCAACAGCCAGGCGGTGTTGCGCGACACCGCCCTTCGGGAGCCATGGGCCGAGGAGAAGCTGTTGCTCATCTCCAATGGCGTGGACACCGCGCGGTTTTGCCCCGCCATGCGGCTGGCCGGGCAAATCCCTTTCGTGGTGAGTGTGGCGAATCTGATCCCCTACAAGCGCGTGGACCGATTCCTGCACATCGCCAGACGGCTCCAGGATATCTCGCCAGGATGCTATCGGTTCTGGATCATCGGCGATGGGCCGTGCCGGGAAGCGTTGCACCGACTTTGCAGCACGCTAAAACTCGACGGGGTAACGACGTTTTTCGGCCGAGTAGCGAACGTGGAACGCCTGATCTCCGAACGGACAGACATCCTCGTCCACACGGCCGACCAGGAAGGCTTCCCGAACGCGATCTTGGAGGCGATGGCCTGCGGCCTCCCAGTGGTCGCCTCGGCCGTGGGGGGGATTCCCGAACTCGTGGAGGATGGCGTCACGGGGTATATCGTGAAAGATCGGGGCGACATTGCGTGCTGGGCGTCCTGCGTCGAAGACCTCCTCCACCATCCCGAGAACCGACTGCAGTTTTCTCTCCGCGCCCGAGCCAAGGCCGAAACCTTCAGCGTTACGGCCATGGTAGAGGAGTACGCTAGCCTGTACGAGGCCTTCCTTGACGAGTGCTAAAAAACCCTGTCAAGAGAAATCTTGTGTAATGATTTTCATAACTTAGCTGCAAAATTGGCAGGCGTCTGCCATAATGGCTGTATACTGCGCTCCCAGAGGGGACCCGTCTCACTTGGAGCCTGCCATGCCTGAAGGCGTGCCGCCGAAGAAAAAGGGGCAATTCCCGTACTTGAACCCTGCGGGCCGACCGAAAGGTGCGAAGGACCGAATCCCACGCGGCACGGTGAAGGCTGTCTACCAAGATCTCCTGGAGTCCTACAATGGGCACGAACTGATGGTCGAGGCGGCTTTCCGCGCCCTGAACAACAAGAAGCAAGGCACCCTGGCCCACCGGCACATGGAGTTGGCCGCCAAGGTCCTTGATCGCGTCGATGACGCGGAGCCAGCCGTCAGTATCAACATCCACACCAATATCGACCCCGAGAAGCTGAAAGTCTTCAAAAGGCCATCCAAGGACGGTGCGAAGTGAGCACCGACGTCGAGATTGGCGATGCTGGCGTCAAGAACGTCAAGACGGACTTCTTCGCGCCGGACGTTGCCAAGGCCTTCATTGAAGACACCTCGGTCTGTACGGGATTTTTTGGCAGCCTGGGGTGCAGCAAGACGACATCAGGAGTCATGAAGGCGTACTTCTTCGGACGCAAATGGCCCGGCGCCCGTATTGCTGTGATCCGCGACACGTGGCCGAACCTCCGTGACACCACGCAGCACACCTTCTTTCAGTGGTTCCCGCCGAAAATCTGCGGGGAGTACGTGTCCACACGCAGGACGTTCTATCTCCGGAACGAATCTGGCGAAAAGCCGACCGAGATTCTGTTCCGGGCCATGGACGACAGGGAGGATATGGGAAACGTCCTGAGCCTGGACATTTCGAGTTTCTGGATCGACGAACCCCAGGGGGGCCTCTCCACGCGAAACGCCTCCACCGAATTCACGATGGAATCCGGCATCGACCACGATCTGTTCCTGGCCATCATGGGCCGATTAGGTCGTCAGAAGGGGTATCCTGGCATGTCCTGGCTCACCGGCAACCCGCCAGACCCCTACCACTGGATCGCCCGCGAATTCGGATACACTGGGGTCGGGGAGCCACAAAACACCCGGGAGGATTTTCAACTCTACTTGGGCACTCGGGAGACGAACCGGAAACACCTCCAGCACCACTTCCACGGCAGTATCGATGAGCCGGAGTGCCGCCTCTGCGGAAACGCGGAGGACGACATCATCCACCAGCGCGACTACTACGAGTTCCTGGAGTCGATCTATGGCGTAGGCACGGCGCTTGCGCTTCGGTTTATCGAGGGGAAATGGGTCAGTTTTGCCCTCTTGAACCCATTCCGGGAGGAGTGGATCCGCTACTGGGACGAGCGGCCGAAACTCGACCAATGCTTCCTCTGCCTTGGCGTGGACCCGGCCATCAGCAAGAAGGATTCCGCCAACCGATCGGCCCTGGTGCTTGCCGCGCAGCCGATGCAGGGCCTCTACCGGACGACGGCCTTTATCCTGCGTGCCGTTGCCGACCGCTGGAGTCCCTATGAACTTTGCGACAGTATCCTGAAACTCGTCACGGAATTTCCCATGATCCGAAAAATCCGGATCGAGGAGGCTCAGTGGCAGGGCGCCCTCAAGCCCATCGTCGAGCGCGAGGGACAACTCAAGGGTATGCATCTTCCCGCCATTGACCTCGTGCCGCAGCAGGTCGATAAACTCATTCGGGCAAATTCCTGGTCCGGTCTCGTGCAGAGCGCCCGGGTGCTCTTCGGTCCGGGGCAGACCGACCTGATAGACTGCATGCTCTCCGTGCCTCGGGATAAAAGCAAGTGGGACCCGGTGGATGCGGGTGGGCTGGCCCTTGGCGGCCTGCCGAACATGCGTGCAGAGTTATCGCCCATGGAGCAGAGAGACTTGGACCGGCGCCGGGCGAGCAGCTACGCGGCGAAGACCGGGGAGCGGGTGCTGAATCTCTACGGGGGCAAACAGTTCGTGCAGAACCTCCTCGGAAAAGCGCACGGTGACCCCAGGGCCCGGGCCGTGGGCTACAACCGGGCGCGAACGCTGGTGTCGTAATGGCCGTCGAGCGCTGCCCGAAGTGCGGTGAGATTTACCGAGTGGATGCGCGGTATCCGCACAAGTGCCGAGGGAAGTGATCATGGGGCGCGGAATGGGGAAAAGGAGCCATAACTTAAAGCCCAGAGTACCGGCTCACAGAAGTCGGAAGTGGGGGTACGGGTCGAAATCCCCTGGCTCCACCGAAAGGATACAACACCCCATGAAGGGCCACCCCATAATCTCAGCGCCAACAGGAATACACCATGTCTGATCCCCTGCCGGACGAAGTGATGGCGGTCATCGACGAGTGCATCTTCCTCCCTGGTTACCTCTTTTGTCGAGAGGGCGTCGAATGGCAGATCGTGAAGTCGTCGAACATTCAGGGCTACGTCTTGGTCGTGCAGGCGAATGCCGAGGATCCCAAACCGGTCTATCATCTACGTGCACCAAGAGCCTCGGAGGCGGCAGCGCCATGAAGTGCTCCCACCCACATCTGCTCTATGCCCGGATAGTGGCCGAACTTGAGGCTACCGTAACAGCCATGGTGGGGAGGCGCTGATGGCTGATCCCCATGTCCAGGTCTTCATGACCGGCCATCGAAAGAGTACCGCCCGCTACTGTTTCACGTGCAAAGCGGCGGGTTTGGAACCCTGGCATGCGACCCACCGGGGAACCGGCGAGCGTGATTGCCCCTTCGAGGCAGAGCCACCGACGCGCGAGAAGGCGCCGGTTTACATCGCGCCCGGGAAACTCGGCATCACCAATGGGCGTCCGCGCCCCAGGAAACAGATCCACCTGAGCATGGCCGACCTGATGCCGGTCCACATTCCGGAGATGGACTGACCATGGGAATGATCGTTATCCCCGACACAACCTCCGCAGTGGGACCATTCTGTGAGACGTGCAAGCATTTCACGTTAGCCACACTGCTTGGAGACGTCGGCGGGATTCTTCTTCCGCGGACGTTGTGGGGGAAATGCGCCCTGGCCACAACGGATTCTTGCGTAATGACAAATGGCGGATGCGAACACCATTCGCCTGGTCGGTCCACACAGATAAGCGGCACGACGCCACTTGGGGAGATCGTTCCGCCTGAAGAAAATGGGGATGTCCTCTTCTTCTTGTATCGAAAAGATGGCAAGTATTACGGCCGCGGCCTGGAGTTACCAGACCGGATAAATAGCCTTGAGGAGGCCAAGCTCCACGGACGACGCCTCGGGGAACAGGCCAGTCTTGTGCTGGCATATCAAGCGGACTTGGCAACGCCAGGAAAGCCGGTGAAGCTTTAATGCCGGCCCACATTCCGGGAATTGACTCATGCGACGAAATGGCCGTAGGGTGATGGCTTCTCTGGACTGGCTAAAGGAGCGTTGAGAGGGGCATGGGAATTACCCTGGAAGACGCCCGCTACGATTGGCGCGCACGGGCTGAGGCCCGGAAGAAGGCAAAGGCGCTCAAGCCTGAGCACCTTCGCGCGGTCATCCTCGCCCAGAAGGACGAGTCCCTTCGCGCCACCGACCGGCTACGCAAGGGATGGTCGAACGACTGGCGCATCTACCAGGGCGACGTGAACTTCTCGGACAAGGAGGACTGGCAGTCGCAGGTCTGGACTCCCATGTCCTGGGCAGCCATCGTGGAGGCCCAGACCGTAATGCAGAACAGCCTGCTCGAATCCGCCGAGTTCTTTGGCATCTCCGGGCTGGACGAGAAGAGCAAGGTCTTGGCCGACTTCTTCTTCCGGCCGCTCATGCGCCTCTTCTTCGAGAAGGCGAACCTTATTGCCAAGTTCACGGATTCGATCGCGTGTAGCCTCGCCACCGGCATCTCCCTCTACCTGAAGTTCCGTTTCCCGTCTTATCCGGTCCCCACGCTGTCTGGCGTGCAGCTCGATCCCGAGACCGGCCAGGTGCATCCGGTGTATTCGCGCACGCGCCGGCAGTTCCTGGTGGTCGAGGCAATCGAGCCATGGCGCATCTTCCGCGACCCGAAATCCAGGCCCCGTGAGCAATGGTCCGGCAGCTACATCATGCACAAGGATAGCGTGGACCGCTCCTGGATCACGCAGGGTACGGACGGCGGCTTCTTCGACAAAGACGCCGTGGCGCGCCTGTTTGCCGCCTCGGGCGGGGAGAAGGGGTCGCGGAGTGACGGAACCGATCCGACCTCAGAGGCCCAGCGCAAGGGGCAGGAATACGCCTCTCACCGATTCCGGAAGCCCTACGAGATCATCGAGTGGTATGGGGACGTTCCGGACGAGAATGGCGACATCGTGTTCCCGGACGCCTGGATGCACCTAGCCGAGGAGAAGGAGTTGATTCACGGTCCGTCTGACAACCCGCTCTGGTCGGTTGACGTCAGCCACAGCCGGCGCAAGTGGCCCCTCATCGCCTTCACGGCCCTGGGGCATCCGCTCCGCTTCGAGGGGTTCGGGATCCTCCGGGGCGTGAATCCCTTGGTCATCCAATACAATAACGTCAACAACATGTTCACTGACGGCCTGAACTGGCTCATCAACCAAGGCTCCGAGGTAAACCGGAGCATCCTGGAGGACTGGGACGACCTGGAGGATTATCCAGGCAAACTCTGGATCAAGACCTCCTCCGAGCGCGCCGTCATCCCGGCCGAGAAGGGCAAGATGCCCGTGGCCGAGATCCTGGCGGCCATGCAGCACATGAACAACGAAATTCAAAATAACTCCTTCGTGACCAACTTCGTCTCGGGGCAGACGCCGGGCCGGCGCATGACGAAGGGCGAGGTCCTCACCCGGACGGGGCAAAGCCTCGGCGTCTTTCAAGGCATGGCCCACAATATTGAGTTGGGCGGGATCGCCGCGGTCGAACTGGCCCACAATATGATTGCCCAATACATGACAGATTTCAGCGATCCAGGGCTCAAGGAGATCGTAGGGCCCCTGGCTGCAGACACCCTCATGCGGATGGATCCGGCCGCGCGGATGAATGAGCTGGACGGCAACTTCCATTATCTGTTCACCGGGATCACGTCCGCGCTCCAGAAAAGTGAGTTGCTTGGCCGGATCATGCAGGCGGCTACCCTCGCGGTCTCTGGTCCCTACGGCGGCTACACGAATCCGGGCGAGTTCATCCAGAGCGTCATCGAACTCATGGGCCTGCGCGACAGGATCGAGGTCTATGACAAGCCGATGATGCCTGTCGAGCAGGCCCGAGAGGTTGCGGCCCAGATGGTCATGCAGGCCACGGGGCAGGCCGGACCGGGACAGCCGGGTGGACCGGGTGGGACGCCGCCGGCGGTGCCGGGCGGACAGGCGATCCGGGTCCCTCCGCCGAGCCTGCGTCAGCTTTCGCCAAAACCCAACGAGCTTAGCAGTGCTATTGCTACTTAGGGGTTGTTTTGCGATGAGTATTCCAGCTTGGAGCTGATAGAAGAAGGGGATAGAAAATGCCAGCAGTGAGTAAGGCCCAGCAGCGGTACATGGGAATGCTGGCCCACAACCCGGAGCGAGCGAAAAAAGAAGGCGTGCCGGTGGCGGTCGCCAAGGAATTTGCCAGCACGAAGCAGAAGGGTCTCCCGGAGCACAAACTCCGGCCCAAGGGCTCCGAACCGTTCACAAACGCGGAATTCGGGCAAGGATATCGCGTGGTGAGGGAAAAGAAATGATTGAAAGACGATGTGTCCTCAAACTTTGAGGACTGACGATGCAAACGCCGCACACTGAAGTGAATCTCAGTGACCTCGTGCGCGGGCGCCCCCCGAAGCGGGAGACGGCCGAATCCGAGGATCGCGCCATCGCCAAGGATCAGCGGCAGGCCGAACGCGGGGAGTGGGCGACCAAACTCCTTGCGTCTGACATGTGGACGCACCTCGTTCTGCCGTCCATCGAAATGCTGTACGAGAAATACCTGGAGGAGGCCAAGCGCGGAAGCACGGAGGGCATGGGCGGCGTCAAAGCCCTAGAGGACTTCATGACCATGCTGGCAGGCTACCAGGACCTTGGCAGGCGGGCAATCCACCGGATCGCCGAGCGAACGTTGGGCAAGGAGAACGTGCTGCCATTCAGGGAGAAAGCCCGTGGCTAACCCCATCCCGGCCGCCATCTACCAGCGGATCAAATCCGCCCTGGAGCGGCGGGAACCTGTGAGTATCAACCTGGTCTGCCCGGGGACCGGCAAGGTTGAGCGGGCCATTGTGACGCCCGTGGAGGTTGTGCAGGCCGACGAGTAATCCGGCGCATTGCGCGCCGAACCGAACGCGGAGCAAAAGGCTGGACCGCCATTGCGGCGGAGTCCAGCCTTTTTGTTTTTGACGGTGCCCGCGGGGACCATGGCTCCCCAAGGCGGAGGAGGAAGGACTCATGTTGATCGAGCGAAACACCATATACCTCCAGCAGGCCGATCCTGCCGGAGGCCAGGGCGGACCGAGCGCCGGCACGCCGGCCCCAGCCGCCCCGAGTGCGCCCGCTGCCCCGGCGGCAGGCGAATCCCAGGCTCCCGCGGCAGGAGCCGGGCACCCCACAGAGACCCCCCCGGCGGCTGGCACGCCAGCGACGGCGGATGCCTCGCCTGCGGTGGTAGATCCTATCCTGAGCGCGGCACAGAATGCGTTGGGCGACCTGGAAACGGCACTGGTCGATTCCTCTGCTGGGATTCCCGGTCAGGCCCCGCCTCTCCCCGTCGCGCCCGCTGCTCCCCGAGCCACGCCAGAAGCGATCGCTGCGCCTCCCGCAGCGCCATCCCCGGCGCGGTTCACCATGACCCCGGAGCAGCGCAAGGAGTTCTACGCACGCTACAGTGCCGCTGACCTGAACGATGAGCAGTCGGTGGGTCTATTACTGGAGGAGGCCACGAATCTGGCCATCCAGCAGATCCAGAACGCAATCACCAGTCCGGCCACGCTGAACCGGGTGGTCGCCAGCGTCCGGGAGGATGCCATCGCCCGGAGCCGCACGGTAGCCCAAGTCCAGAAGACGATCCAATCTGTAGAGTCCTGGTGGAAGCGCATCCTGCCAGAGGCGAAGCCGGAACATTTGTGGGCCTTCGTCGGTCAAGCCAGTCAGGCACATCCGATTCCGGCCAATGGCACGCCCGAGCAGGCGCGCAAAACCCAATCCCAGCAAGCCTATTTTTGTGTCCAGCAGTACCTGGCCATTCGCGGGCATCAACCCAATCCCGCGAACGAGACCATTGCCCGCGACCAAGGCCACATCTTGCCCGGCAGCGGAGGCGCCCCCACCGGGGGAGCGCCAACCGGCGCAGGCGCAGTGATGAGTTTTCATGAGCAACTCCGCTCCAACCGGGCCAGATAGGAGCCCTCCGGTCGCTAAGGAGACACCATGGCCGAGTTTGCCTGGGTACCCGATGTAGCAAGCGGCGTGCTCCGGAATCACGCGCTAAGCGAGAAAATCCGTGGCGCTGCCATTGCCAAAACCATCATCTTGCCGTACGTCCCCAATGAGCCTGGGTACGGCCGACGGATGGGGGACACCCTCACCATCACGCGAGTTAGGAACATGTCCGAGCCGACCTCGGCGCTCGTGGGCGAGCGGGAACGCATCCCGATTGACACGTATGCGCAGAGTTCGGTCTCGGTGACCGTTTCCGGCTACGGGCGGGCCGTCGAGTACAGCCACAAGTCGGAACTGCTCCAGCACTACGACCAGGAGAGCTGGATGCAGAAGAAGCTCCGCGAGCAGATGCGTCTGGTCCTCGACACCCTGGCCGCCACCGCCATGAAAACCTGCAAGATCTCCTACGCACCGACTAGCCTGTCGGCGGGGACGTTCGACACAGACGGCACGCCGAGCACCACAGCACTGGTGAACATCACGGTGCAGCATGTCAAGGTCCTGAGAGATTACGCGATGGACACCATTCACGTGCCCGGCTATGGAGAGGACGACCGTTACATCCTGCTCCTCTCGACCAAGGGGTGCCGGGGCATCCGGAACGATTCAGAATTCGTGGCCTGGCACGCCCCGCAAGGCGCCCAGGAGCACTTCGTCCGGGGCAAAATCGGTGCCGTAGAGAACGTGGACATCATCGAGGTCAACCACACCAATGCCCTTGCCAACAACAAGGGCACCGGCGGAGTCCTCGGTGAGGGGCTGTTCTTCGGCGACGATGCCGCGTTCATGGCGACGGCCGAGGATCCGGAACTGCGCGCGGCCATCCCGGGCAACTTCGGGCTGGATATGGCCGTGGCTTGGTTTGGGATTTTCGGCATGGGAATTGTGTGGGACACGGCAAACGATGGTGAGGCTAGAATCATCCATGTGACAAGTGCTTAGCTAATATAGTTAAAGCACTTACTCAGCTTGAAAGGAGTCTCCGATGAGCCACGCAACGCACAGCCGGTTGATCTGGATCTACGATCCGGACTGGACGGCCGACGATCTCGCGGTGGCGAACGATGCCGCCTTCGTCTTCAACATTGTGCTGCCAATCACCATCCTGCGCGTCGGCACCCTCATCACCACCGTCATGAACGGCGCGGCCACGGTCGCCTTCGACCGTCGTGTCCTGACCGACAGCGACACCGGCCGGGTGAACGGTCTGGACAGCAGCGGCAACGGGGTCATCATCATCCCGACCACCACGGCCGTCGGGAAACTCGTACACAAGGACCTCGCGAGCTCGCCCGTGGACTGCAACCCCGGGGACCAGATCATCGCCGAGGTAACCAGTGCGGCCACCTCCGGGGCGGGACGCCACTTCGTCGAGTACATCGTGCGCGACGAAACGGCGGCGAACTGCTCGGACATGATCGCAACCGCCTAACATTTTTCCCTGGCCACGGGGGGACGCGAAAATCGGGGAGTCGAGTGGCGCGACTCCCCTGACCCCATTCCGACCAACTTCAGGCAGACGCCGATCCCCTTGGATCGCCGACAGGGCGGGAGGGATTGGAAGTTGGTCTAAGGAGCAACGCCATGGCAGATCTTGCGTCCGCTAATGTGACCATCACGATCCAGGCGGGAGATCCATGGAACCCGCGCATTGAGGGAAACTATCGAAAGTGCAAGGTGAAGATCGCCTATGGAAACGGGGTCCTCACCTATCCTGCGGGCGGCGTGCCGATGCCCGACTACACCTCCTTCGGCCTGGTGCGGAACCTCTCTCACGTCGAGATCATCGACGCAAACGACGCTTCCGGCATCGTCTGGAAGTGGGACTACGAGAACAAGAAGGTCCGGGGCTTCTACCGGGCAGCGTTCACGCCCTCCGGGAGTGTGTCCGCCATCACCCCGGCGGGCACTATTTCCGCCATCACCCCGGCGGGCAGCATTGCGCCCATCACCCCGGCGGGGCAAAGTGCCGCGCACACGCACAATCTGTATGTCCCCACTCCGGTTTCGGCGGACGCGGCGGGCAACCGAGTCCAAGCAGCGCTCGATGGAACGAACCTGTACGTAAGCCAGCCCGCAGGCGGCAATGCGCCGATCACCATCGCCGGACTTGCAGCGGGCGCCACGGCGCACGGTGGCGTGGTCGGATTGGCCGCCGGTTCCCCAGCGTTTACGGGGACTGAAGTCACGCCAAGTTTCAGCGGCACCCAGGTCACGCCGACGCTCACGGGGACGCAAGTCACACCGACGTTCACGGGCACCGCCGACTCCGCGGTCGTCCTCACCGAATTGGCATCGGGCAGTTACGCCGTCCCGGCACAGGTGCTCTATGGAATCGCGGTAGGCTGGTAAGGCGATGAGCATCCCGCTCCTGGGTCCGGCGTGGTTGCCGGTCGCTATCGCGCTGTACGGTTTGGCGCTCTGCATTCTGCAGCACTGCGTCCTCCGCCGGGTGCCGTCCACGGATGATTCCCGGTGGACGGTCGCCGGCATCCTGGGCGCCTGTTTTGGCGCCCTGCTTGCGCCGGACCCGTGGATCGGGGCATTGCTCCTCACGCTTGCCCTGTCCGTGCCGCTCAGTCTCCTACGGTTTCCCACGCACACCACCATCCTTGCCTTCCCTGTAGACGGGGCGACGATCCTCCTCATGGCGTCCGCCTGGGTCGTCGCCCTCGGCCTCCTCACGGCCGCGCTTCGACAGTCGGGCTCGGTCACGCTTTTTCTGGTGGGCCTGCTTGCGCTCTGCGCCTATACCATTGTGGTCGGCGTCCTGCAGGTGTATCGCGGACTCACGTGCATCGTGGTCACCGACGCCCTGTTCTACAACCAGCCAATCGGGACGCCCGTGCGGGTCCCCACAGCTTTCCTCCATAACAGTTGGAAGGCGACGGCGCTTCACGCGCTAGCCCTCCCGGTGGCCTGCGCTCTGTCTTGGCCACTTGGATGGCAGACTCCGCCCCTCGTGCTCCTGATCGTCGGGATGCTCTGGCACCTCTGGAAGGCCGAGGGGGAAACCTGCTTGGCTGCGGCCGGGGTTGGACTGCTGGCCTTTGGATGGGCCTCTGGACTTGCCCTTCCGGTTTTGGTTGTCGCCCCGCTTTCCTTGGTAGCCTACCCGGGTTTCCGCGCTCGCGTGCTCTCCAACCCCCGCTGGGGGGCTTGGCGGAGGGGTCTCGACTATTGGAAGCGATCCGGCTGGCTGGGGGCCGGCGTGGGCGCATGGCCAGCGCTTCACATCATGACGCCGGAGGAGCCGGGCCGCGTCTGGAAACAGGCCCACAACGAATACCTCGAAACACTAGTGGACGCTGGCCCGGTGCCGGTGCTCTGCACGGTCGGCTATCTGGGGACAGCGCTCTGGCGTGCGTGGGGTGGCCTCCCACCGATCGAAGCAGGTCTTTTCGGATCGCTCATTGGCTTGGCCGTCCTTTCCGTCGGGTACATGCCCTGGCGGAGCTGGCCGATTAACCTGTACGCCCTCGGCCTCCTGGCATGCTGGGAGGCACTGAGGTAGGAGGAGACGGATCATGCAGACCCTGCACGTTCCCGGCGCGGGAAAAGTCGTGGTAGATCGGATGTTCAGGGACGATGGGACACCGGCGGTTCTCGGGATGCTCGGGAACCAGCGGATTGTCCTGAATGTGGGCACGCCACCCAAGATCACCGTGGCCCAGTGTGGCAAGGCCTTTTTCTTTTTGGATGCTCAACAGAGTCCGGTGCGGACCCTGGAAGACATCGACGTGATCCCGCCGACCTCGCCCTTTCGAAAGGCGGCCGAGGACTTTGTGGCGCTGCAGCAGACGGGCGGGAGAAAGGCCGAGCAGGTGCTAAAGCACGCGAAGCCCGCGAAGCCGAAGCGGCGGATCCTCCACGACTTCACTGGCAAGAGGGGATTGGAGAAGGCCATGGAGGCCACTGGCGCGGCAGATCCCAAGCTAGCGGAGGCCACAGCCTAACATGCAGCTATGATGGGAGACGACCATGGCAAGCAAGCCACCTGCGGCACCCAAAGCCGAAAAGATGAAGCCCCGAGTGAATATCCACTGGGAGGGGAAGGATCTCAAGCTTTCTGGCGATGCGCCACCTCTTGGAAAACGGTGCCGACTCATCATGGATGGACTCTTGACCGGGTTCCAGATGGAGGACTACGGGAACAGCCTGAGCTTTGAGCCCAAATCCATCGCGGTGGAGCACCAGGGAATGGCGGAAGAGGGGGAGACGCTAGTTGAGATGATGAACAAGCAGCACAAGCCGAAGCGATAGCCCTCATCCGAAGGGCGATGCCCGGCAAGGAGAACGCCATGCTGCGCTACGAATCTATCTCGAAGTCCACTGGCAATAAAAAGTTCGTGTCTGCGGTGGTCGCGGCGGACAACGGGGACAGCCAGGCCCTCTACGTGGCGCCGAGCACGCCGTTCCAGCAAGGCATCGCCGTAGGGACCGCCACGCTCCAAAATCGCTCCGGGAGCACGTGCCAAGTGGGTCTGGCCGTGCGGCTCCCCACGAGTCTCTGGGAGGCCGGGCAAATCACATCAGCCGGCGTCTACACGGCGGACACGACCGATGCCCAGGACGTTGGGGCAGGGGATTTCCCGCTTCACGATCGTGCTGACAGCGGCTCCGGCTTCCTGGTCGGATGCGGGGTCCCCTTCAACACCCTGGGGATCGTGCAGAGCGTCTCGGGCGATCAGAGCGGTGCGACGCTCATTGCCGAATATTTCAACGGAACGAGTTGGGTGGATATCACCAGTTCACTCCTCATCGCCGACGCGATCATCGGGGATGCCTCTGCCGAGAAGGTCCTCTGCTGGCCGCTTCCGCCAGACATGGCCGTGAGCGGGGACGTGGCAGGCCAGCCCGCCACGAAATACAACGCCCGCATCCGGCACACGACCACGGGGGCGGGGGCCAGTAATCCGGCTGCTTCTCAGATTTTCGTCGGTTTCAGCAAAATGCAGATCGAGGGCCTGACCAACAATGGCATTGCCTCTCTGACGCGGGATCATGAGTTCTGCTTCCCGCCGCAGGGAGACGCCCTCTTCGGCGTCTTTTCCACAGCCTCCCCGGCGAACATGGCGGAGGTTGATGTCCGGCTGTACTGATCCAGAGGAGGTTTCCATGACGCGCTGGCTTTGTTGGTCCGCCCTGATTCTCGCCCTGACCGTTGCACCGGCCTTGGGGCAAGTCACAGTGTCGCAACCTGTGGTGACCGCCACCGAGACCACGGAGGGGATTACCGAGCGTTGCACGGACGCCGAGACCGTGACGGGCACGGCGACGGATTGCGCCACCACGCCGGCCAATGTCAAGGCAAAGATCTCTGCCCCGGGAGCGGTAGGAGATGTAACACCTGACACCGGGAACTTCACGACGCTCACGGGGACAACCGGCCCCCATTCTCTGACTGGCCGCACGTCGGTCATCGGCTCTGTCTCTTTCCAAAACGCCACCGGCGCCGAGAAAGTCACAGACGGAACCTTTACGCTCTGCGGCGCGTCCTGGACCCTTGGCGCAGATTGGACGTGTGCGGCGGGCGTCGCCACGAAGGCCGCAACCGGGACTTCAACCCTGTCCCAAGCCTCAGCCAACATGGTTACGCCTCTGGCGGCTACGGAACTCTACAAGGTCGTGCATTCTCCGACCTTCAGCGTCACCACAGGGGGCTATACGGTGTCCATTGGCGGCGCGACAGGCACGAACGTCGCGGCGAACGGCACGTACATCGAATATCTCCTCGCGTCCAGTACCGCCGCGTTGACGTTTACCCCTGGGAACGCCGCGAGCGCCTTCACGCTCGATAACGTGAGCGTCAAGAAAGTTGCTACATGCGCGGCCGATCAGGTCTGCCTGTGGGTAGAAGACGAAACTGGCACCGCTGGAAAAGCGACTCTCTACATCCGTGGCGAGAACGGAACCGTTGTCGGTATTGGCGGGTCCGGCCTAACGTTCGGCTCGCTTGATGGTGGCGTGACGCTGACGCCGACTGACAGCAACCTCCTGACGGTGTCGGGCGGCGATCTGGCCATTGGCACGAATTACCTCGACCTCAATTCGACGTACTTGAGCGGACCGGCTGCTGCGACGCTGCTCCTCGGCAAGGACGCCGCTGCCCCAACCGATCAGACGATTCGTGCGCCCAATGTGTCCGCCGGCACCAGCAACATCCAGGGGGCCGACTGGATCATCGACCCCGGGGTCGGCCGAGGGACTGGTCGCTCTGGCGATGCCATCATCCGCACCCATGCTGCGGGAGCCTCTGGGGACACGGCGGGGACGCTGGCGGGAACGCTCTTTGTCTCGAGCGGCGAGGTGGGCGTGGGGGCCTTGCCGGACGGCACGGCGCTGCTGCACACCAAAGGGAGCGCAGCAGGATTCGCCAATGTTATCAAGGCAGAAAACACCTCGAGCGCGACGGAGACGAACTTCACCGGATTCGTGATGAAGGTGCAGTCCACCGAAATTGGGCAGTTCCTCCTATCTGGTTCAGCGAACAACTATGTCACAGGCGTGTACGGCACCTCCAGACTCACATTCGAGGCCAATGGCGCTGGGGGCATGCAATTCCTTACGAGCAACGCGGCCCCCGGGAACAATATTATTGCTTTCAAGCACGGATCAGGGGCTACCCCCTACACATCATTGAGCATCAGCGGGGCAGGGGTCCCGGCAATCAACACCGATTCCGTCATCGTCAATAAGCGCACCCGTGTCACCGCTGCCCAGATCAACGCCGGCTATACGCTGCTCGCGGCGGTGACGGGGTTGAAGTACCGGATCATCGACGTGACGGCGATTCCGATTGGTGGGGCATGCGCGGCGGTGACGAGCGTGGAGATTCGCGGGACGCAATCCGCCGGCGCGGTGGTGCTTCTCTCGTACGCGCAGGCGAACCTGACGCAGAGCACGATTCTAAAGCCGAATAGTACAGGTGTGACTGCACTGGCCGATGGCGCGAGTCTTGCGCCGAATGATGTTACTACCGGCATCACCATTATCAAGAACGGTGCCGACATGACCACCTGCACTAACATCGACGTGACCCTGACCTATGCGCTGGAGAGTTAGATGCTCGAACTCATCGCAATCTGCATGATGTACGCCGCCGGCGACACGATCAAGCCAGAGCCGCCGTGGCAGATCGTGGAAGTGCGAGCGGAGCGGGAAGTGAGGTCTCTCAACCAGATTATGACCTACCCTCCAACGCCTTCTCCGCCACCGGATCGCGTGCGCGTTACCATGAAACGCCAGATCGGCCCCGGGGAGTCCGCCGAGGCGCCGAAGAACTGCACCGTGCGTGTAGAGCGCAAGGAGAAATGACCATGGACGTGACGATTCAGGGAATCACCGATGCCGAAGTTGCCGTGCTCACTACCCGCATGAACCGCAGCAACGCGGAGCGGGTGACGGAGAATGTCAGGCGGGCCGCGCAAGTTCCTCCGGGGGTACCCTTGACTATCCCTGCAGATGTGGCCACGTATGTGCAGGACGGGGTCAAGGAATGGATCGCCGCCGTGGTTTCCGAGGAGCGCCGGCGAGAGCGCCGAGAGCAAGAAGAGATCGCAAAGCATATCCTCGATGGCGTTTCCACGCAGGAGGAGCGGGACCGTGCAGCGGCCTATCTGGCAGCGTTACCTCCGGCGTAGCCTCGTACTGGGGCTGCTCCTTCTCTCCGCCTGCGCTCCCGAGTGGACGCACGGCCCTCCAGGCCCGACGCCCTGGGACGCGCCGGCATGGGAGAGTGGGCGCGCGGCCTGCGCGGAGAAGGGGCTGGAGTACGACGGGCGGGGCTGCATCAGCTTCTACGAGCTCTGCTTGCGCAACGGCGGGATCGGCGTGATCCATGTTGATGGCCACTGGGCCTGCCTGCAGCCGGCGCCGGTTCCGGGGGCGACGCAATGACTGATGTGTGCCCGTATGAGGAAGAGGTTCCCAATCATGTTGCCGCGTGACCGAGATGGATCGCAACCAATTTCCGGACGTTTCCCTGTTGACGTATATCACGTCTATCCGGTTGACGAGGCCTCGCTCCATGAATTATCCGGGGAGAACTGCATTTGCCAACCGGAGATTATGGAGGGGCGACGCCTGGTAGTACACCATGCCTTGATTGCAGACGTGCTGAAGTTAAGCATCTTGGGCGTGCCTGAAGTTCGGGTTGGTCCGGATCGACAACCATTTGAGGCAATCCCATGACCGGCCGTGACGCCATGGTCCAGGCCCTCGCCCACGCGAAGGAGTTCCCGTGGAAGCGCACCGACATCGTGGGCCGGTGGGAAACGTGGCAGGAGACCTGCGCGCTGAAGGGCGTGGAGTGCGACGGGCACATGTTCGCATGCCTCCAGATGTTCGCGCGACTCTGCCGCGAGGAAGTCCCGCAGCCATGGCCCGAGGCGTTTTTCGTCTTGGGCAAGGTTCCGCACAGCGAGAAGCCGCATGCCTGGATCGGGTTTCGTGAAACCCCGGACGCCAAGGAGGAGTGGGGCGACCCGACGCCGGGATACGTTGGCAGTCTGCACCCGATGTGGTTTTGGACGGATCATAGACCAGAAGACGGGTTTGCACTGAACATCGAGGACGGCGTCCCGGTGCTACCGGGATTTCCGTATGAGCGAGGGTGACCCATGGATGCGTTCGTCGCCCCCATCTTGAAGTTCCTGTACGAGATGTTGGGGCCAGGATTCGTCGTGGCGCTCATGGCCTGTGTCGTCACCGGATGGTCCGCGGTCAAGGCGAAAACGGTCCTGGACGGTGTGGCGACTGGCCTCACCAAGATGGCCGCCGCCCAGGAGGAAACGAACAAGATTATGGTCGGGCAGCAGCGACTCTGGCGATCTCACGAGGAATCGCAAGAGACCTTGATCGATAGCATGAGAAGTCTCGTCAATGAGGTGCACATGGCCACGACCAGCGGGAACCGGATGCAAGAAACGAACATGAAGGCCGTCCTCGAACTCCTGGAGCGGCAGATGGGTCGTTCCGTCTCTCCGACATCCGGAAAGGACTAACCGTGGACTGGAGCGTCTTGCGGTATGTGCTTGGATTTGGCACACGCGCCATGGTCGCGTTCTGTTTCGTGCTGCTCTGGCTGACTACGCGACGTGTTGCGCGGCAGAATGGCGTCCTCTTCGGCCGGCTCGGGACCGCGTGGCTCTGCCTCGCAACGCTCTACTTGCTCCGCGCGATCGGCGATCTGGAGGCCGCGGCGGATTTTCTTCCGGGCGTGAATCTGCTCCAGATCATGTACGACTGGCTCTGGCTTCCGACGGGAGTGGTGGCGCTGGCGCTGGCGCGATTTTTAGAGGCGTTGAATCAGGAACATCCGAAGGGCGCAGGACGGGGAACATGAACTTCTATCTGTTCGCAACCTGGCATGGCATCAGCCAGGGCATCATCACGGGCGGTGGGATCCTGCTGGCGCTGGGCCACTGGCCAACGAAGTATGAGTGGCTCATCATCGGTGTGTCCGCGCTGATCGCGGGCGTCAAGGGTGTGGACGGGTATCGGAGAGAGCCGTGATGCGACCTGAGATTCCGTATCAGCTCCTCCGTCCGGCGCAACTTCTCCTCGTGCGTAGGAAGGGCTGGCTTGGCTGGTTCATTCGGCGAGTGACCGACAGCCGGGTGAACCACGTCACGATGATTACGCGGGCTGACGAGCCCGCACTGACCATCGGATCGGAGGATGCCCGTGGGGTGACGATTCTTCCGCTTCAGACGTTCTTCGAGGATGATGCCGTCACCGGTCTCGTCCTGATGGATGATGATCTTGACGATGCGCAACGTCAAAAAGTTCTCGCGTGGGCTGTCACTCATCACGGGGATCACTATGACTTCCTCCAACTCGTTGGCATCTATGCGCGGCATCGGCTTCCTTGGCTCACGCCGGACCAAATGCTCCTCGACAGCACGGACAAGATGATCTGTTCCGAGTACGTGACCCGGGCGAGGCTGGAAGTTGGACGCGATCTTCGCCCGGAAGGTGTCTGCACGGGCATGGTGGACCCGGGGATGATCCACGCGAGCCTGGCACTCACGGTTATCTGGCAATGGTGGGCAGCATGAGCTACCGCGGATTCACCGCCCCGATCCCGCTGGGCCGGTATGGCCTAGTCGGCACCAGCCGGATCATCAAGGTTCCCGTGGGGGCCCTGATCGAGGCGAGGAACATTAAATACAGCCGGGGCACGGTGGACCGGACGGGGGGGAGCGTCAAGTACACCAGCGGGGATCTCTCCGGGGTCCCCAGCGTGTTGGGCCTGCTTGACTGGTGGCCGACCACGGCCGCCCAGCGCGTGTTGGCCTACACCAACGCCGGGGCGATTCTCCGCGACGACGGAGATGGCACCTTTCCGACGAGCATGAAGACCGGCTTAAACGTGGGCGTTCCGTTCTGGCTCTGTGCCGGGCAGGAAGCCCTCGGCAACGTGCGGATCGCCCTCTTCACCGACGGCATCGACGTCGTGCAGGTCGTGAGTGGGGATGCGGCGACCACGGCCAACATCGCCTCCACCAAACCCAGCGACTGGTCGGGCACGAACCAGCCGAAGTTCTTCGTCCTGCATAATAACCGGGTCTGGGGCGGTCTCGGCCACCGGATGTACTTCTCGACCATCGACAACCACTGCGACTTTCAGGGGGCGGGTTCCGGGACCGTTCCGATCTATCCCGGCCGAAGTAAATACCTCCAAGGCGGGATTTCCTGGAACGGCCGCTTGTGGCTCTGGAAGTATCCCAAGGGCCTTTACTGGATCGATGATTCCTCGACCGATGTGACGGCATGGATCTGCCACGAGCATAGCCCGAATGTGGGCTTGGCTGGCCCGAATGCCCAGGCGGTGGGGGATAACGATGTGTACTTCCTGAGCGAGGTCGGGCATGTCATGCGCCTGAGCGGCATTCAGGAGTGGGGCGATGTGGGCAAGGCCGACCTGACCGCGCTGAACGACCTGACGGAGTGGACACGCGAGAACGTGAACCTGACTGCAGACGCCTTGGCCACGGCCGAGGCGCGCTACTACAGCGAGAGCAAGGAGGTCCACTTCGCCGTGCGCGGGATCGGGAGCAGCACCAAGAACCTCCGGATCATCGTGGACCTGAACCTGGATGTGCCCAGAATCCGCGTCGAGGACAAGGATATCTGCCAAGCCTTGGCCCTCTGGACGGACGGGAATGGCATCGAGCGGCTGCTCGCCGGCGATGCCTCGGGCAACGTGTGGAAACTCGACCAGGACACCCTCAGCATCGGCGGGTTGGGCTACACGGCTCAGTTTCAGACCCCACATGATGACTTCTCCTGGCTGGACGGCAAGCTCGAGACGCTCGACAAGAACTTCGCCTTTCTTGAAGTGGTTATGCGCCCGGTGGGGAATTACGACCTCAGCGTGGATGTCTGGATCGACGGCGATTACAGCCATACTGTCACGTTCAACATGGGCGGCAGCGGGGCGGCCCTCGATGCTTTCGTCCTGGACACGGATCGGCTGGCTGGCGATGTCGTGAAGAACCTTCGGAAACGCCTGAAGGGTTCCGGACGCCGGCTATCCTTGGTGGGGCGCGTCTACGACGCTGGGTCGGACTTTCGATTGTCCGAACTCCTGGTGTCCTTCGGCGCGGGAGCGGAGTAACCATGAGTCCACAGAATCAGCCAGAGGAACGGGGGGGATCGAAGCCTACTCCGGGAAAGACCCCCAAAGAGCGTATTCAGGCAACCAAAACCACGGGCCTCTTGCCCAAGTGGGAATACTTCAAGCGGATGCCCGATGGGCGCTTGCTCGTCGTCCACTGTAAGCTGTGCGGCAAGATCATCTATGGCAAGCGGATGGGGCCGATCATCTCGCAATATAAGGACAGGGCCTCGAAGACGATAGTACTGGAGCGCGAAGTGAGTTACGGGCCCCTGGGGGAATACGAGATTGCCGTGCTGGAGCATGAGGATGGCAGCAGCCACGAAACGCCGCTCTGCGCGACATGCCTGGATTCAGGGATCAGCGCCGCCCAGGCGGAGGCGATCTACCACGCGGACCTGGAGGCGCTGCATGCCGCAATCCGGGAGACCCAAGGGGAAGGGGAGGCTGATACCTGGCTGGATGCGCAACTGAGAAAACGCCCGGCGCAACTCCGCCGGCGGAGCCGCATCACCGAAATGATGCCGGAGGCGTGACATGGGTGGCCTCTTCAGCATTACTTCAAGGGCAATTGGGACGATATTAACCGCCGCCATATATAACGGCGACCGGCAGCAGATCGTGGACAACCTCTACCCGGCGATGTTCGACGATGCCTCAACCGACCTGACGGCATTTCGCGTCACCGTGACGCCGGGGACGGTGGGATCGGAGAGCCTGCCGACCTCGCTCCTCGGCGAAATCCAGCGCATGCGCTTCGTGATCAAAGCGATCGGGGCGGCCATCGACTCTACCGTGGCGCAGTGGTATCAGGTGCCAGCGAACGCCTTTGCCAACGGCCTTCATGCGGCTCGCCCCGCCGCTGTGGCGGGCTCCTTCTACATTTCGACCAACACGAAGATGTTGAGCGTCGGCACGGGGGCCGGCGTCTGGTATGAGTTGCCGTTCGCGGCCGGCACGAAGATGGTCTTCAACCAGGCGAGTGCGCCCGTCGGATGGACCAGGGATGTCGATGTCGATGATGTGACACTCATTGTCACCGCCGCGGGGACAGGGGGAGCCACCGGAGGCAGTTGGTCTATGACGGGGATCACGGCCGCTGATCACACCCACGGTATGTCTTCACACACGCACACCCTGGCCGGTGGTGCGGCGGGATACGCATACGTCCATAACGTCGGGTTCGACGGTAGCGGGCAAATGCAGTCTGGGACGGCCGGGGGAGGCACGGGAGCGTACAACTATACTGGAGGCCCCAGCACGGCAAATACCGGCACGGCATCGGCCACGACCATGACCTCGGATGGGACATGGCGTCCGGCGTACCAGTACGTGTTGAAGGCGACGAAGGACTAAGGCAATGCCGACAAAAGCGAAATGCCCGTTGACGGGGCAGGCCTGTTGGGAGCACGGATGTGCCTGGTGGGCCAAGGTGGCGACCACCAACCTGCAGACGGGTGCCCCCAGCATTCAGGAGATGTGCCAGGTCCATAACATTGCCTTCCTCCTGCTCGACCTCCTCCGCAATACGGGCGGGACGCAGGCAGCCGTGGAAAACCTCCGCAACATGGTTGCTGGGGCTCGGCCGGTTCCTCCGAACGTCGACCGACGCGCCATCCCGGGAGGCTCGTGATGGCCTACGCTGGGTATGACTTCTCGACGGGACAGGGCATCCGGAACTACGTCATCGATCGGGCGAGCGAAGTTGACGCAGCCTCAACCCAGTTCCTCGAATCGCTCGAAACCGACATCATGGCGGCCTATATCGGCTTGCTCGAAGAGATCGAGGCGCCCTGGGCGAAGAAGCGTCCGCCGGGGGTCATAGTCACCACGCCAGAGATCACCACAGGAACCGTCACGCTCACCCAGGGGAGCACGAGCGGGACGTTCTCCAGCGGTCCGGCGGCCTCCGTAGCAGGCCGGAAGATCTATGCCGACGATGATGGCATCGTCTGCCGGATCAGCGCCCATACGGCGGCGGCAACCGCCTTCACCCTGGACGCCAATTACCCAGGGGCAGGCGGATCGGGTCTTGCCTACCATCTGTTCCAAGACGAGTATGACCTTGCCAGCGACTTCTTGGTACCTCGCTCCCGGCCATTCCTGAAGGACTGCGAGGGGGCGTACCAAATCGACTTGGTGAGTGAGGCGGAGCTGGATTCGTGGTATCCCTATCCGCCGCAGCAGTCTGGGACGACCCTCCAGGCCTGCGCCTTTGTCGGCGACAAGAAGCTCCGGGTGGCCCCGTGGCCGCGGGACTACCGGCGCTGGGAGTACGAATACAACCATCACCCTGGAACGCTCGCCTTCGACGGCACGGCGAACGACGCTGTCATCGTCAAGCCCGCCCAGGATGGCGTCGTGATTGCGCTCTTGGCCCTCGCCAATATTCTCGTCAGCAAGAACGATGATCGCTTCACGGTGTTCGCCGGGGCGGCCAAGGATAAGTTGGACAAGATGAACGGCATCAGCAGGAAATTCCAGCGGCCCAGGCTGTGGGTCCGCTCGCGGCATAACGTCTCCGCCAGGAGGTAGGTGCTGAGGTGGGCATGCGAATCCGTTCCATGCAGTCCGACGATCTCCCAAGCCTTGCACGTCTTGTGGCGGGGAACCACGCCCGCCTGTCTGCCTTCGGGGAGTCGCACTACGGGGACTTTCGTCCAGCGGACCTCGCCCGGGAGACGACCGTCGTGTTCGTCCGCGGCGAAGCCCTCCTCGGCTTCTGCCAGTACCGGCCATCGCCAAGCCGGCCAACTGACGCCCAGGTCCTATTTTTTGTGGTGGAACCCGCGCACCATGGGCGCGGGACCTACATCCGGGCTCAACTCGCCATGGAAGCGTATCTCGTAGGGCAAGGCTTCAGCCGGGTCGTGTGCGGCGTGCCGCCTGGCCACGCGCGCTTCCGGTATTATCTCATCGAGCGACGGGGGTATCGGCCCTTCGCCGAGGAACGGGGAGTTCTCTTCCTTGTCAAGCCTCTGGAAGGAGCGCGGTCATGGCCTGCTTTGATACCGACATAAACATCCCAAACCCGCCGGCCTCTCCCAACCCCATCAATGATTGGGACGACCTCGTTGCGAATCTGGTGACCAGCCAGGCGGGCCTGGCCGGCTACAACCTGGAGGACGTGGCGCGCATCCGGTCGGAAGAGGAGGCCACCCGGCAGGCTTTCGAGCAAACCATGGGTATCCCCTACACCGACTACCTCGCCCAATCGGCGGTCCAGGAGGCCCGACTGAAGCAGTCCGCCATGGATCGGTATGGGAAGGCGCTCCGTGGGGAATTGCCGGTGTCGCCCGCCCTGGAGACGCAACTTCACACACAGGGGCAGCAGTTGGAAGAGAAGTTCAACAAGCAAATCGGACCCGGATACGAGACCTCCACGCCCTACCTGGAGGCCAAGCGGCAGTTCGATACCTTGGCCACGGGGCTGCGGACGGCCTCCCAGGAGGGGGCTATCTCATCGGCAGAGCAACTCGGGTACGCCTCGCCGGTGGCGCCGATTACCCAGATCAACAAGCTCACGTCACTCCAGACGCCGGGCCAGTTCGGGAGCCTCATGGATCTCTACAAGTTCAATCTGGCTCAGCAGAACCAAGCGGCGCTCACCGGGTACAACCAGCGGGTCGGCGCGGAACTGGCCTCGTCCCAGAACCAGAGCAATCTCATGACCGGAGGCCTGAACCTCCTCGGCACCCTGGGAGGCCTCTACTTTGGCGGATCGGCCCTGGGCCTCTTCTAAGGATTGGAGTGCGACATGGCGTATCGATGGACCACCCCGACGAACCTGGACGACATCCGGCGCTGGGCGCTGGCGCTGCGTAGCGTCAGGGTGCCAACACCCGCCGCCAGTCCCACGACACCCGCCGCCAGTCCCACGACACCCGCCATGGCGACTGTCACTGGGGCGGGATCGAGCGACGCATCGCCATCGGCGGGCACCGAGCCTCCAGGGTATGGCGGCTGGAACAGGGAGATGGGGGCCTTGGCTTCGGGGGCTGGAATGGTCACCGGAGGCATTCCCGGCATCGCCATGTCACTCGCCGGACTCGGACTCAGCCAGCTTGGACGGGTCGCCCCGGAGTCGTTGACCTTCACGCCCAACCTGGCCGGCCCATACGGCTACGGGGCGCAAAGTCCCGCCGAGGCGAACTACGTCAATGCCGTGATGAACGCCATCAAAGAGCAGGACCCGGATCAATACCAGAACATCGTGGAGGGCGCAAAGATGCGGAGCGCCCAGCCAGTGCAAGCAATATCTCAGTCGATTTTTGGTGGACCGTTGAAGAACCTGACGATGCAGGATCTCGCCACGCTGGTCGCTGCCTACCCAGGCATTGCTGCGCCCACCTGGCAGCCAAGCGGAAGCCCGTATCAAGGCGTGAATGTCCCCCAACCCTTCACGGGATGGGGACCCGCTGGACCGCCGGAAGGGACGATGACCATCGGCCCCAATCAGACGCCGGTCTATGGACCGAATCCGCCATACGCGATGCCGACGTATGATCCATTCGGCCTCCGCGAACCGGCACCACCGTCTTTGGAAGACCCATTCGGGCCAGGACGACAAGAGGCGCAGGATTTGGGGGCGGCCATGGGTGTCGATCTGAGTGGATTTGCCAGCCAGCCGTCTCCAGAGGCACAAGCGACTGGAGATCCGACGGCTGATCTTGGTGGCCGCGACCAGGACGTTGGCGGATTCGGCACCGGGAGTGGAACCGGGGAACCGGGAGAGTGGGCCAGGGGCGGTGTTTCGCGCGTCCGGCGTCCCACGCGCGCACTGTACGGCGAAGGGGGCGAACCCGAGACCGCCATCTTCATCCCGAAAGGCATGGAGGCGCCCGGCCTGCAGGGCCGCGAGGCCGACGTGATCGCGGAACTCCAACGGCAACTCCGGAAACTCTCGCTGGCTGACGTCCGGATGATCGTCAACAGCATGCGGCTCTGAGGAGCGGACGATGGTCTACGATCCACTGGGACAGGGCGGACTAGGTGGGGGGCTGACGAGCGGGCTGGCCACCATTTTACAGGTCGAGCATGCCCTGCGGTCGCGTGAGGAAGACAAGCGCCGGAAGGCCCTCTTCGAGCGGCAGGAGAATCAGTACAACCTCGGCATGGAGGGCCTCGATGTCCTGAAGCGACGGGGCGCGATGGACCCGCGCACATTCGTCACCCCGGGGAGCCAAGCCGAGACCGAGTCCTGGTACGCCGGGCAGGCGCTCCCGGACCTGCGCACGGGCTATGGAGGCCCCGCGCTGGAGGAGCTTCGGAAGGAGGGGTTGGTTTCGCGCACCCCCGAGACCATGACGGAAGTCGGCCTCTCGCCCGCGCAGCAACTCGCCGTGGGGGCTATGTTCCCCCACGCGCAAGACACGCTCGGCCTCAAGACCCCAGCGCAGCAGCAAGCGAAGGCCGAGCGGGACGCCATCACGCGCGAGATGCAGGGCATCCTTGAGAAGGGTGTCTCCTCGGACCCGAAGGAATTCTCCTCCACCCTCATGCGCTTCGGGGGCCTCTACACCAAACTGGACCCCAAGGGCGGGGCCGACTACATGGGGCACCTGATCCAGAACATGCCGAAGCTCCTCAGCAACGCCAAGGGGAGCTCAGACATCTACAATACGTATTTGAGCAGCAAGATGGCCTACCGGGAAGCCGGCCAGGGGGCCATGTCCGAGGCGCTCGCCTACCGGGACACAGAGGCTATCTACGGCGACAAGTTCCCCGAGCAGATGAAGGTCTTTAGGGAGAGTATCACCAGGGCGAAGGAGCCCATCTATGGACCCTCGGCGAGCACGGAAAAACCAGTCCATTTCGCATCCGGAAGCATCGTGCAGGATACGGAGGCTCCCGGCGATCCCAAACGAGGGATCCCGAAGGGCTACCGGCAGGTCGGTGCCGCCCCCGGAAGACCGTTACCGGATTCCAGTACGCCCGAGGGTGTCTTCCTGGAGTGGTCGCGCCCTGGTGGCAAGCTGGAAGGCAAGACCCGCGAAGACTTGACGGGGGCGCAGGTGGCCGCCATCAATGCCGAGTCCGAGAAGCGCATAGTGGCGCGACCGGGCGAAAAGGCCACAGTGGTAGGGCTTGCGCGCGGAGACGTTGGCACCCTCGTCCGGATATGGACGAACCCAAATGAGACGCCAGAACGGAGAGCCGAGGCCGGGCAGGCATTGGAACAGCATGCTGCGGTTCGCGGGAAATTCACCAAGGAACAACTCCTCGCCCGCCACGATCCGGACGTTGTTGATTTAGTGGTCGAACATCGGAAAAAGGTTGCGACTGCTCTCGCGCCAATCTATGCGAGCCAGGCCGGGCAAGCAACAACGGCTCGGCTGAACGCGCAACTGGCGAAAGACGAAGAGGGGAATGCAGTTATTACGAAGATTGAGGAGGCCAAACAGGCTGGTCGCCCGCTAAATGAGCAGGCACAAAAAGAGGTGAAAGAGTGGGGCGATGTGCTGCGGGTCCTGAACACGGTCCAGACCGAATACACCGTTGATGATATCAAGCGATATGTGGGTTACGTGAATCGAGAGGCCACGATGTTGCAGGCCCTCGTGAAAGAGGACCCGCGCTTTATGCGGTTCTTGGCCCTCAACGAGCAGTTGCGCGCCAGTGCCTTCTATCGCGGCGGCAAGCAGTTGACCCCCTTCGAGGCCGCAGTCGTGTTCGGGTTCACCCCGGATGGCCGGGAGAGGCTCCCAGGGTACTGGCAGGAAAAGGCGAAAGCGTTGCGCGATCTGGCGAATTATCAGGTCAACTCCGCCATCCAGATGGGAAAATCGGCGCGGTATCTCCTGACGCCAGAAGCGATGGCCTCGGGGAAGATCCTCGACGAGAAAGTCGCGCCGATGGCGCCGGAGGGATGGCGGCCATTCACCATTCCATCCGGTGACACAGGTGGGGGGGGAGCGAAAAGCACCGGCAGACCGGCCCCCAGCCGGGAGAAGACGCCAGCGTATCCGCAGGCATCCGCAGGAGAGAAGGCACGGGCCATTGAGGGGCTGAAGGCTCTCTCAGCAGAAAAGAAAGCGGCTATTATCCAAAAATTGCAACAAGATAAGGCCGGGGAACCAGTAACATACCGCGACAAGATTATCGGCACGCGGGAAGAGATTCTCCAGATGTTGGGTGCGGGAGAGTGAGATGCTAAAACTGTCGGATGATTTCGACATCACGAATCCCACCGCTCGCCGGCCTGCACCAGGACGCCCAGCACCAGGAAAAGAAGTGACCTATAACCCGGCGACCTGGGAGCTTCCTTCACTCACGGTTCCCCTGAAGGCGGCCCTAGATGTCATGCTTATTCCCTACAACCTCACCAGTGAAGTCGTGGAAGGTATCAAGACCGCCCCGCAAGTGGATTGGATGGATGTCCTCAAAAATCCCTCGCAGATCAGCACGGCGGCTCTAGAGACAGTCAAGCCGATGATCGGTCCGACTGCCGGAACCATCATTGGGTCTCCGGCCGGGATAGCCGGCATGGCCTTGGGAGCTACAGGAGGACAACTCGCACAATCCGCGATCGAGCAGGTGGCTAGCGGAGAGCCGCAGACACCCACGTCCACCATAGAGAAGGGCCTGACGGCCGGAGGAGCAACGGCTGTGGGGTCCCTCACCCCAGTGTTTACCCGGAGGGCACCCAAAGCCATCGTCCGCGGGACGGCCTCCGGACAATCCCGGCATGCGGCGGCGGCTGACGAACTACTGGGACTCCATGAGAAGTTTGGCGTGTCAGATGACATCGTGGATCAGGCGTATGCCACAGCCCGAGCCTCAATGGCCACGTCGAATGTGGATACGTTCCTGCCGAATACCGCCAAAGGGCTGAAGGTCATCAAGGACGATATTCGCCTTGATCCGTTTGCCACACTCAGGAATAAGCCCCTACTGAAGTCCATCACGGAGATGGAGGAGCAAACGCTCGGGACCAAGACCGGCCAGCCCGCGTTGCTTAATGCGGCGCAAGTCAACAGAGTTATTACAGACGTGAACCGTCAAATCAAGGCGGCCATGAGTAGTGGAGATGATGCGACGGCCGGCGCATGGAAGCAAGTCCTCGGCGGGCTGCATGAGGACATGCGGAACGCTTACGCCGTGTCCGGAGATCAGGCGTTTGGAGACTTCGCCACGGCGATCCGTACCGCGCACTTGAATTTCCTGCGACGAGACCTGGAAAAATTGGTGCAGCGCAGCGGCGCCACGAAACTCCGAGGCGGCACCGAAGAGCATCCTCGGTGGAAGGCTGACCCGGCCGCTGTCGAGAACTGGATGCGGAGGAACCCGGAATGGGTGGACCGGGTGAACAAGGCCCGTCCTGGGTTGATCCCGTCTATCCAGGCAGACCTGGATATGTTGAATCCCGTCACCGATATCGTGACCAAGGGACTTCCAGGGGGGACTTATGGCTCTGGACGCTTTTTGACGGGCGCGGCCATCGCGCACATGTTCAGCAGATTCTTGGGCATGCCACTCGGGACGGCGGAAGTCCTGGGCGGTGCGGCGGCGACTATAACCCGTCGCGGCATCAACTACAATCCTCGGAGAATTATGCGGGCCTGGGGACCGAAAGCCCCGATGGCTTCAGAACCCGCTGCTGCCATAGGAGCAGGGCTGGCCGGAGAATCCTCGGATGTGGCCCCACCTCCGTCTGACCTTCCCAATCCCAAGGACTGGACTGGGAACGTGACACTCGATGTTGAGACAGGCAAGCAATGGGTCTCTGACGGCGTGCGGTGGAGACCATATCGGTGACTATCGCCATAGACGAAGAACTCCAGGCAGAACCAGAAAGCGGTCAGCGCGTAGGTCGCTGGGTCATGCGCCCATTGCCGCCTATTCCGCAGCAATATCCACCCATACCCCGCCCCGCCCCCGGACGCCCTCGCCCGTCCCAGATTCCCACTGAGGGGCCAGACTTGTCGGGAGTTCCTGGCGCCAAGGGGACAGAATTCGCACCGGCACCCTCTACCCCCTCCGAATACATCCTCCAGTCTGAGGACGGACGCCTCGGCAAGCTGGCCATCACGAAACAGGGCAATCCGGTTTGGCAGGCGATCACGAATCCTCGGACCGCCAAGAAGAGCCTCCAAGATCGGGCAGGCCGGCAGATCGTCGATCTCCAGCAGACCGAGTTCGATCAACTCTTCCCAGCGACACCGGAGGAGTTCGCTCCAAATCTCATCGAGGAGGCCAAAAGCAGGTTCATTGCGGACAAGAAGATTCCGGTTTCTGTTCCGCGGACGGCTCCGGGGAAGGCGACAGAACCTCCCCCCGTCAGCCCGGTCGTCTCCGCTGACCCCTTCGGTGGGATGCTGGGCGTTGGAAAGTACACCGCGCAGGAGTGGGCAGACGCCACGGTGAAGTTGGGGACCGCCATTGGCCAGGTCGCCGACGCCTGGTTCGTCCAGCCACTCCGGCAGGCTGGTCTCGTGGCACCTGGAGCCGAAGAGGCGGCGGCGATTGAAGCGGGACGGATTGCCCCATCGCTGGGATCCGTATCCCCGGAAGAGACCTCCCGGGCGTTCGCCGCTTCCGCCCCCGCCGCCGGCGTGCTGGGTATGCTCGGTGTCCGTCCATTCGGCCGACCGGCTCCGAGGCGCCCACAGCAGCTCCCCGTCACGGCGGAAGCCCATGCCAAGATGGCAGACTTCTCCAGCAAGCTCGATGCTATACAAGCTCTGGCCAATGACCCGTCTACTAGCGCGGCCGCGAAAGCGAACTATCAGGAGATCATCAGCAGACTGCGATCCTCCCACGGCGTGGCCCCAGAGCCGGCATCGCGTCCTGCTGCCACCAGAATCGCGTCGGAACCCCCAGTGGCTACCCCAGAGCCTCCACCGGCCGGACCGCCAAAAACAGCCGCCCCAGGGCCATCCGTACCGCCCGTTGTGGAACAACCATTGCCGCCGGCGCAGGTTCCACGCGAGCCAATCGCCCCGGAACCGATCGGGGTTGGCCGGTGGACGGTGGAGCCGATGACGCCGGGAGGAATGATGTCACCGGTGGTACTGGGAGCCCCCACGGTGCCCGCGGAACCGCCGTCGGCTACCCAGATAGGCCCTCCAGCGGAAACGCCCACGTCTACCCCCGCGGCGCCCCAGCCTGCGGCGCTTTCCCCTGACGCCCAGGCCCGCATTGCCGCCGAGGCGACCCCCTACGGCCAGGCGATGGCGATCAAGGCGGAAACCCTTCGCGCCGAGCATGGGGGCGAGATCCCCCGCATGGTGCTTCAGAACCAGAACGGCACACTGTTTGCCGTCCTGCACCCCGGCACGGGCGCCAAGCCCTTCCGCGTGACGCGCTTCGATGCGCGAGGCTGGCAGGGGCATCAGTCCTTCGACACCCCAGAGGCGGCCCTGCGGAACGCGGTGGACGAGGGGGGCTTTGACACCCTTGCACCAGACCAAGGCATCCTGCGGCAGTTCTCACAGACGCCGGAGTGGAAGGCGGGCATCGAGCGGCAGATCATCAAGGACGTGTGGGACTCTCTCCGCGGCCAGCGGGCGGCCAGCGAGTGGTACGTCAGGCAGCCGACGGAGGCCCAACTGGCGCTTGCGCAGAATCCCGAAGCACTCGCGGAACTACGGGCGGGGAAGATTCCGACCCCGCAAGCGAAGCAGACAGGGTGGTCAATCCCGGCTCCCGTCTCTGCTTTAATCAGGTTGCCCCAGGTCTTCCCGGAGCAAATGCAACCCCCATTTGCCAAGAAGGGGGCCATAGAAGCGGCAAGGGCAAACATTGCCGGGGGCAAACCAGGCACGGTGGAGATAACAATTACGGATAGGGGTCCGCTGGTAACGGACGGACGGCACACGTTAGTAGCGGCCCAGGAAGCTAACCTTGAGACTGTTCCGATCAGGATTGTGCGGAATGCGAGCATTCTTAAAGGCAAAACCCTCCAGGCGGCCGCTGAAGGGTTGGGCATCATTGGGGCCCCGCAGCCGCAGGCCGGACAACCGGCTTCCCCGCTGGCCGAGTTGCGGGCGGGGAAGATTCCGACCCCGGTGGTTCCCGCCCCTCCCCCCACCGGGCCGCCGCCTGCTGCGACAGCCACAAAGGACATTCATGCCCTTGCCCTACAGCACGGCTTCAATGAGAACCTGGCGAGAACGGTTCTTGCCTTCCTGCGTGGCCTCCCAAACGACAGCACGCAGGGTCTCACATATAAGCAGTTACAAGGACATATTCGCCGCGTGGTCCCCGGGAAACGCAAACAGTTGATGGATGAGGTCTATCTGCCCTACATGCGGAAGCTGTCAGACCTCGGCATCATCGGGAGATGGTATACGGCGGACGGAGATCCGGTCTACACCCTTCGCGTACAAAAGCCATCCGGTCTCTTTACAGATGAAGAGATGGCGGCCAAAGAGGCCGAGGCCGCGGCATTGCGAACGGAGACACCCATCCCCGCCCCGCCCCAGGCTGCCCCGATTCCTGCGCCAATCCCCGCCGATCTTCAGGATGGGCGGCGGGTGGAAGGGGATGCTGTATCGCGCCCCACAGCATCAGCGCCCGCCGCTCTTGCCGGTCCCGACGTGCCTCCTCCCGCGTCGGGGCCGGCATCTTCTCTGCCAGAGAGAATTGCGCCATCAAGCACGGTAGAAGAACTTCATCCGAAGCAGCCGTGGAAGCAAGAACAAGAACCTGGTAGACATAAGTATCGAGCGTGGCTGGCCCAAGTAGGAAAGCGTCTTTCCTCTGAGATGCAAGGGCAGGAAATCCTCGATGAGATGGATGCGAATAATGTATCTCCACGGGACATTCAAGAGCGATTTTGGAGGGAAGTCTATCCCTCTTTGCCGGTGGAGGCCCAGCGATATTTCGAGCGGTACGTAGAGAACTTGACTGGGACAAAAATCGAAGGCGTAACTTCCGTTAATCCCAAGACGGGCGAGGTGACCAGGGCCAAGACATTAGCCGACCTGGTAGCATTTACAGACATGCCAGATACGGTTCATGGTTTAGAAGGCATCGAGCGTGGATATGTCGCCCTCATGGCCGAGGGGGTGCGGAGGATAGAGGCTCCAACTGAGCCAGCGGAAGCGCCCGTCCTGCAAGCAAAGCAGCCGTGGGAGATGACGCCAGATGAGTGGTCCGCTCAGCCTGATGGGAAAAAGGCTGCTGATATTTTGGCATTTGGGAAAATTAGCCAGGAGCAGCGCGAGGTCCTGTCAGGTCAATTAACTGGAAAATATGGGTTGGACCCCTACTCCCCCGAGGCCACGGAAACACTGAGGCAATTCGGGATCGACTTATCCGGGCAAGCGCATCGCGACATGGTCGAGCGGGCAGTGAAGAGAGGAGAGGCTGTTCCCTATAAAATCCTCGGATATCATCGAGACTTGAAGCTCTCGCAGTATGATAAGGAAAAACTACAAGCAGCGCATACGAAGCAGGAGCCCGCTCCTACCCCCAAGCCCACCACCGTCCTGGAGCAGGTCAAGGGCCGACCTGCACCCGGTCGGGCACGCGGGAGGCAGCCGGCCCTGATCCCGCCGACGCTGGCCGAAGCCAAGGGCATGACGGATAGGATCTTGGATCTGTCGTCGAAGCTCGATGAGGGTGTCACTGACCAAGAGATTGACGTCCTCGTCTCTGACGCCAAGGCAGCCCTCCAGCAGGCCGAGGGGTACATCGGCAACCTGCCAGTCGGACCCGAGCAGTCCCGGCTGAACGCGGCGCTGAAGACGCTACGGTCTTCGGTTGACGACTTTGAACTATCTTCTGCCCCAACAGGATGGGAGCAGAGCAACCTTGTGGATGAGCGTGTCGAGAAGCGTGGGGGGATTCGAGAACGGTTGCGGGGGAGGGTCGCCCCGAAGGAAGTTACACCTCCGCCGGTGGATGAGACACAGGCGGCCGTTGATGCTACCATGAACGCGATGCACGCCCGGAATATCGCCGAGCGGGATCGGATTGTTGCTGCGGAGAGACCGATCGCGGCGCCACCCACCCCCTCTCGCACCCTGCGGGGACGGAAGCCCACCCCTGCCATCACGGCTTCTCCAGGCGAGGCTACGAGCGAGGCGATTGCTAGGGCTGTTGAGGAAGTTGGTGAAGCCGATGCGTTCTTCAAGCTTCTCAATAACCCGAAGGCTTACGGACTTCCTCTGGGTTTTACGGTTGGGAAGACAAACTTGTCCGCAGGGCGCGGAAAGACATCCAGGGGGTGGATTGTAAGGTATGGCGAGGGGAACACGGCTGTAGGTACAGGGTATACAAGAGAATCTGCGCTCAAAGAGGCTTTGGGCAAGGTGATTGACTTAACCGAAGCCATCAAAGAAGGTGAACGGAGGAGAGAATCTGATCGGGAGGAACCCCCCACCCCCCCAAGCCGCGCCGCCCCCCGACGAAAGCGCCTGGCCAGGCCATAACGCCATGGATCACGGATCCCCGGTCATTCTCGGTCTCGCCGTTTCCTACCATCGGATCGCCTGGGCGGTCTGGCGGGACGGGGCGGCGGTGCATACGGGGATGTGGCGCTTCGTCCAGCGCTACCGGAGGCAACCCTTGCAGTCCGTGGTGCGCGAAACGGTCTGGGTTGGCGGCTTTCCGGACGACCTGATCTTCCACCACTGCAAGCGCCTCCCCTCCGCCATCGCCTATCTGGATCGTCGATGTCCTTCAGGGTCCGCGCCGCAGCTTTTCATCGATACCCTGACGCGCCACTTCCAACTGCGGGGCATCCCGGTCTTCGGCCTCAAGCGCACTGCCGTCTACAAGCGGGCGACGGGCTGCGTCCGGCCACGATCCCGACTGATCCTCGCCGCAGCGCGCCTCCGGGTCGCCACGCCCCTCCAGGCGCAGCAACTCCGGCAGCGCGTGATTGCGGACGCCATCTTGCCCGCCCACCACTACGCGACGGAGGGCATCCCGCGTCCGTGGCGCGATCCCCGGCGGTGGATGTACGGGACCAGGCGGGTGTTCCTGAAGCCCCATCGGGTCGGCAATCGTCTCTGGCTCCCCCCGAGGTTCGTGCCGCAATTCCCCCCTGGTGCCGCCCTCGAAAACATTTTGCTCTGATGTTTGCTTTTGTGCTTGACACGGCAAACAGTCGGTGGTATCTGTCTGGTGTCTCTATAAATCATTATGCGGACGCCACGGGGATTGGGCGCCCGGACTGGAGGACAGCGTGAGACTCTCCGTCATGGGGCGAGGCACAAATGGCCTCCACCCGCGCGTCGTTTTCGCGGTCTTGATAGGATGCAACCTTTCCAAGTATCTTGACGGCGGCGTGTACGTCGATCCCCTGATACTCCGTGTCGCCAGACGCCTCCGGAGAGACAGTGTCGGGGGTTTGGCGCGTCCCGTCTCCGCCCGGCCAATCGCGTGACCATGGCACTCACCATTACCACCAAGCATGATGAGGCGTGCGGCCCGCTCGAAAGGATGGACCGAAATTTCATCCCGCTTGCCCGGGCGGCACTGTGCCTCGACTGCGCCGGGATCTTTGTGCTCAGGCGGGACGGCTGCCCATCCTGCGGCTCGCAGAGTTGGGCGGTCTTGGCGAAGTGGATGCAGGAGCGGAAGTAACCAGAGCCTGGAATGGCAAAAGGAGGAGGAACATGGCAAAGTATGAGGAAGAGGAAGAGGGCAGCATCGTCCCGTCGGCACCCATGGAGCGGCTATCAACAGGGGAGATCATGTCGCAGGTGGAGATCGCCAAGCGGAATCCCCGAGACCTCGTCAAGTTCCAGAAAAACCTGGTCGCGCTCGTTGCAAGTTCGCCGGACGTGGCGCAGTCGGCCTTCTACACCCTCAAGCGGAAGAGCAAGAACCGGGAAACCGGGAAGACCGAGGTGAAGATCATCCAGGGGCCATCAATCCATCTCATGCGACTGGCCGCACCGCTCTTCAAGAATCTCCGCTGGGGCGGCCGCCAGATGGGGGAGGATGGCGGCTTCGTCGTGGCGCAAGGCGTCAGTCACGACCTTGAGGCCAACCTGTTCGTCTCGGTAGAAGTCCGGCGGCCCATCGTCACGCGGGATGGGCGGCGCTACACGGCGGACATGGTGAACACGACCACCATGGCTGCCATCGCCATCGCCATGCGGAACGCACTGGGCAACACGATCAGCAAGCCCCTGTGGGAGCCTGCCTACCTGAAGGCTAAGGAAATCGCCGTCGGTACGGTGAAGTCGCTCCCGGAGCGGCGGAAGAAGTGCGTCGCGGAGTTCGCCAAGCTCGGCGTGACCGAGCAGGAGATCCTCGATTATTGCGACGTCGACGCGGTCGAGAAGATCAGCCTGGACCATCTGGAACTCCTCCTCGGGACCTACACCGGGATCACCGAGGAGGGCATGTCGATCGACGAGGCCTTCGGGCGGGAGAAGGCGCCAATCCAGGAGCCGGGGAGCAAGCCCGCAGCAGGTCCGGCGCCCAGCCCCGGAGGCCCCCTCGAAGCTGCGCTGGCCGGAGAGCCGGAGCCAGGGCCGCAGCCCGGCCGGACGCCAGAGGTCCCGCCTCCAGCACCACCCGCGCCACCACCCCCTACCCCGGCCCCTCCACCGGGAGGCGGAACCGCGAAGATCCCCACGGACCGGATCGTCCTCTTGGCCGGAATCAATCGGGCGCTCGCACAGAAGCCCCAGGCCGAGCAGGATCGGTTGTGGTCACAGTACCTCGGGAAAATCAACGCACTCGATGCCCCGGTGGGCAAGCTGGGGCAACTCTGGATCGCGCTGAAGATCAAGGAGTAGCGTTCCCCGCGCCTGGGCGGGGGAAGGAGGTAACCCGATGGGCAAGAAGTTGACCACGCTTGAGTTCACCAAATTGGCGGCGCCGATCCTGGCGCTGCCGCGGAAGAACCGGGACCAGGTGGAGGAACTGCTCCGGGAGAAACGGCTAGCGAAGGAAGCCGAGAAGGTGGCGCGGTACAACGTTGCACGTGCAACAGAAGAGGCCAGGGTGGAGCCATGAAGCGGAGGGCAACGGTGAGGTTCGAGAAGGTGGGCGAGACTCATACCTTCAGGATTTACGCTTCGAACGGCCGAGTCCTGGCCTCCGGGGAATTCTACGATCGTCGGAGTAAGGCCCTTGAGGCGTACGAGAGCCTAGCCAAGGCCCTCCGGGAGCACCGGGTGATCACCTTGGACGGAGAGGCGTGTGCGTCCGACCAAGGTTGACTCCCAGGGGTATACGTTCGACCTGGGGGGGAAATCCGTTACCTTCGTCCGGGTCTCCCGCGTGCTCGACCACTACTACCCGATCGTCTATGGGTCAGACGAGGCGATGGAGCGTGGGAGTGCAATCCACAAGGCCACCGGGCTCCTCGATGGCCTGGAGCCTGGGCGGACGCTGGACTGGGACACCCTGGATGAGTCCCTGCACGGATACGTCCGGGCGTGGGAACGGTGGAAACGCGAGAGTCTGGCCGGCGGGCTGAAGCACTCGCTCTTGGTAGACATCAAGAGCGGGGTGCCCGATCCGCGACACCAGCTCCAGACGGCTGCCTACAAGCTCGCCTTCAGGCAAGAAGCCCGCCAGGCGAGCGTGGAGCGGTTCGTGTACCATCCGGTCCTCCGGTACGCGGGGACGCTCGATCGGTTCTATCTCGGGCAGAGGAAGCCGGACATGATCCGGCGTGCGTGTGTCTACCTGCGAGCGGACGGGGAGTACCGGATGGTCTGGCACGATGATCCCAGCGACGAGGCGGCCTTCGCCGGATTGGTGCAGGCCTATCACTGGGATCAGAAGTACGCTCCGAAGCGGGGGAACCTATGGTCATGATGACGGAAACTGTCTCGGGCAAGACCA
>ERZ1292632.353-Hain-H43-01um-R2-353-length-47437-cov-90_pt1 | contig 47437 bp, 61 predicted proteins | sample MGYA00564407_ERZ1292632 | MGnify/ENA primary metagenome ERZ1292632 (study PRJEB36523, sample SAMEA6512637) | groundwater metagenome | collected 2019-01-08 | study: AquaDiva: Metagenomics assemblies of 32 groundwater samples | reverse complement strand
ACTTGGACGGCTGCCCCTGGATGTTGCGGAGAATGTCGCCAAACGGGTCGATCATCTGAGGCTCCTACGGTGAGACGATTTGGGTCACGACGATTCTAACCGTCCGAAGCTCGGCCGGTGCACTATCGTTTCCGATCTGGCACCTGTCAACCCAGACGTACCCGCCATCTGTGACGGTCCCCCTGTAGACAGTGTAGTCCAGTCCTATTCCAGACTGATCACCCTGAACCTGCACGTTGTCGCCTATGGTGGCTCCAGCAATAAGAACCGGGTTGCCCCCATCCGCTGGCGTCTGGCACGTACTGACTATCGAGTTGTTGAATCCCATAACCGTGCCGGCAGCGGGGCCGGTAAGAATCCTTGGACCCCACGAGGGGGCTCCGGCATCGGCAGCCCCGAGAAGCATCTGGCGATTGGTGGGCGCAGCAGTGAATCCGTAGCTGGTCGCGCGCCCGTAGGCCACTGCCCCGGCAGTCGGCGTCACGGTCCCCGCAGTCCCTCCTCTTGCGATGGTAGTCACTCCGTTGATGGTCCCGGAGAGAATGCTGAAGTTGCTGTTCAGATCTGCCGCACGAACCGTCTCGCCCCCCGTCCACACCTTGAGGGATGCAGCCAGAGCGTCGGCGATGGTAAGTGTGACGATCACAGTCGCAAGAGCGAGCATCCCCGCGGCGAACCACTTCTTGAACTTCATGACGGACTCCTCCCGAACGAGAACCACTTGAGGACAATACCGGCTAACTCCAGTGCTGTCGAAACCTTGGACGGGACCTTCGTGTCCCCTGCTTGTGAGGCGGCAGGGGACGCATTGACTGACGTGTTGAACCCCAACTGCGAGCCGATCTTCCTGCCCGGCCTGTCTCCGAACTCGATATAGAAGTTCACCGGAGTACCTGAGAGAGTCAAGGCTAGAGTAACAAACGATCCACTGGTGCCTAGTACGTACAAGCTGGCCGCGTCAACAGCAGCAACCAGCGCGGCCAGGAACGCCGTCAGGGTCGCGTAGGACCCCTTGGTCATGACTGCATTAACGATTGCCACCCCAGCAGCGTTCATGAAGGAGATGGAAGTGTTGTTGGGGCCAACCTGATACCCGGGCACGTCGTAGATCCGATACTGGAGAGTCTTCCCCATGTACCTGTCTGAAGTGCCCGGAGGAATCAGGACAGCTTGGTACTCGTGCGTCTCGCGCGTCCCTTCAAGGTCCACGTCGAGCGCGAATCCGGTCTGGTCAACCACGACGGTCTGGTCATCCACCATCTTGCCGCCGTCGCAGATGGTTTCGCAGCGGAGGGCGCACAAGTCGTTGGCCCACATGGACAGCTCAAGCCCGAGCGCCAGCTTGTCCACGTAGCGGTCCTCAAAGTCGAAGCGCTTCGTAAGAAGCTCGATCGACACCTCGTTGTCCGCGTAGCTGTTCCTTCCGACAACCGTTGGCGCGTTAAGGGGGTAGTTGACGTCGTCTGGATCGATGTAGTTCTCAGGGCGGGCGTTGTCCCAACCCTCAGAAGCGTTGAGATCTACAATCACGATGTTGGTATACCCGACATTCCCAGCGTAGATGGGGTGATTGCCGACGTGGAGCGCGTACAAGGCTTCATCGTGAGCCGCTCGCCGGTCAGCCGCCATGATGAACGTGCCGGCATGGATAGGGGTGTCGCCCTCAGTCTCCTGCATCACGTAGCGCTGCGGACCCCACCAGCGAGCCTGCTCGGGGCTCTGGGGCATCCCGTCGCGAAGGTCGAGCCACCACTGGTCCTGACAGGGGAGCACGTCATCGGACGTGACCTGACCCTCCCCGATGATTGCCAGCCGGTAGCTGCCGTCCTCCTGCGAGTATTCGGCGTGCCAGCACCAGCGCTTGGGAGGGTTCGAGACTTGGAGAGCCGGGCGAATCTTGGACCCGATGCGCATTGGCATTGAGCCATAATCGAACTTCCACACGTCATCGTCGGATGCCCAGATCCACCCGTAGGGAGTCTTCACCAGAGTCTCGGGGGAAGCGCAACCACACTTCTGCTGGATCTGGTTGATAACTGCATCGCCTGTGTATCCACTAGTCGCAGTCGAGACTTCCGGCTCGCCAGTCATGATGAAGGCGGTGTGGCGACCAAGGATTAGCAGGACGGACGCGGTGGGGGATCCAACTACCGATTGAGTGACTTCGGCTACTGCAACAATCTCGTCCCCAGCCATTGCTCCGAGCCGGAAGGTGAATGCTGAATCGAGCGGGCTGGCTGGAAGAGTGAACGGCTTGGCGGGGTCAGAAAGGACGAAGACGTTCTCGTACCCGGTTCCGAAGTTGGCCCACACTGCGCGGCGACGGTAGGTGCCGACCACCTTCGGGCACGGGTTGAGTAAGGGGTCAAACGCGTTACCGCTCATCACCATCTGACCCGTCGCGTTGCTCAGGTATAAGGTGCTGTATTGGTCGGATGAGCCGCTAACCGGAACGGGAGTGCCTGGGAGCGCGATGATGTAGTCACTGTCGCCCCTGAAGTGCAGGAGCTTGGGCCTGAAGCCTTGGAGGAAGGGGATCTCGAACGTCTGGACCTTGCGAGTCTCCAGAGGGTTGGGGTTGAACTCGCCCCACCCGAAGTAAGCCTTGCCTGTAACCGTGTCCATGAAGGCGTGGGCAAAGTCACAGCCCGCGATCTGTGGAATGATGAGGTTCAGGGGAACGAGATTCTCCTGATCCAACCAGTCGAAGGTTCCATCCCCTACGTTGTAGCCGGTGTGGATTGCACTGAAGAACCCGGCAGCCTTGCGCTTCGCCAGCTTGCGAGACTCCAGCGGATAGAGGTTCTTCGCCCGCGCGTTCTCGTTGTCATCAATGCGTAGGGGGTCCGCGAGGAGGTTGGTCCCTCCAAGGAGGTGAAGCTCCTTGCTGTACTGCGCGGTAGTCACGGAAGCCTCCTACTTGAAGGTGCGTGAATCCAGACCGAAGTTGCCGATCATGTCGTTGATGCCCGGGGCCTCGCAATACTTCACCCGGTCCTCCCGGACCTTGCTCACGAGGATCTTCAGATCCTCACGGTACTCGTCCATGCGCTTCATGTGCTTCAGCGCAGCGCAGTTGGCAGCCTGGACGATGGTGGCGTCATTCGGGTAGATCGGGTAGTCCCCATCTGCCGGAGCGTTGGGGATGACGTGGTAGGACATCTTGAGCAGGTACGCTCGATCTGCCACGTAGTTGAAGACCACCTTCCACTTGCCCCGAAGGGTGGCGTCAGGGACCACACGAGCCTTGGTCGGGAGCCCGGTGTTGCTGGTCGGGTCAATCAGGTCTGAATCCGAATCCAAGTCATTCGACCAGTCCGTGGTGATGCGGATGTTCTCACGGGTACGGTACTCAGAGTCGTAGATCTTGATGGGGTCGTTGATGCGCTGAATCTCTTCGGTGATGCTTCCCGACCCCATCCCGAACTCCAAGTAGCTGACCCCGGAGCCCAGCGCGATTGCCAGCTTCTCGCGCCGAAGGAACGGCCAGAGGAAGCCGGCGTAGGTGGAGCGCAGCCAGTCCTTCACCATCTCCTTGACGGCTGCGAGCTGAGACGAGGCCACGCCGGCTTCCGTAAGCCCTTGAGACACCATCACTGTGAACGTCTTGCTAGCCACGGTGCCTCCAGGGGCTCAGGGGGTTCTACGTCGTCTCCTTAGCCGCGATTGGGGATGTCGCCGGCCTGATTGAAGCCGATCCCGGTGTAGGGGTTCATCTGAGCGTTCGGGCCACCAATGCTGCCAGAGTTGTGCTCGACCGTGCGAGAAGCCTTGAACTCCTCCATCGAGTTCTCCCACTGGTTGATCCGGTACTGGAAGTCGTTCTCCTTGGGGACGGTGATGGGGGTGCGCCCGTCCGTGCTCTTGTACCACTTGCCATTCAGGAAGATGCCCGGCCAGTCCTTGAGGAGATGTCGGTTCCTGGGAGCAACCAGCATCTTGACGTGCTGTTCGCGGCAGCCCCGGAGCTTCTGGCCGCACAGGTGGCACTCCTGCAACGCGCCGTACTTGTCCTCGATGCGCACCGGCTGCTTGTTCGCGTTCACCACGAGCTGGGCAGCAGCCATCATGCCGACCTGCATGTTGTCCTTCATGGAGGCCGCAACCGCATCGGCGATCATCTTGCTCAGCTCTGACTCAGTGATGGTCAGGGTCTTCTCGGACTGCCTCTTGTCATCGTGGGCCATTTGGATCTCCGTTGGGGTGTACTATCGGGGGGTGAATTGCTTCACCCCCCTGTACTACACCTCAGCGACTAGATGTCGCTCGGCAGCTCCAGGCGAAGCAGCCGGACCTGATCGAGAATCAGGGCCTTCGCCATGAACTTGTAGCCCACGGTGCTCCGCTGGGCCAGGGGATCGGACTTGGTGGCCTTCTCCCCGGTGACGTGCGTGGTGAGCTGCTGGAGTCCCACCCACGCGAGCGCCTGCTCGGACACGATGTAGACCGGGTAGATATTGTCCGGGTCGGTCGCGTCGCCGCCGACCACGCGGAGGCTGGTCGGAGGCGAGTCCTCAGTCCCGGCAGTCACGTTGTTCACGTTCACCACACCGGAAGCGGCGATGTTCTCGCTGACGAGGAACAGGACCGCCTCAGTGGCAGTGGTGACTTCCGAAGCGAAGTACAGGTTGTAGACGTACCCTGCCGTGCTCGGGAAGGTGAAGGTCAGGCGCTCGTTGTCGCCCGCACCTGCACAGGTCGTGGTGTGGATCGCGGAGATTGCCTCCTCGAACCCACGGATCAGGTCCTTGCGAGTGACCTTCCAGGCGTAGACCCCGGCAGAAGTCAGGCTCCCGTTGCTGGTGGTCGAGGTGGTCAGGCCAGTGATGCCTCCAGCCGCCGCGCCCACGGCAGCCACGGTGGTCTTGTTCCCCAACCGAGTGAAGATCGGCATGAAGTTGGACTCGACCCACCGGAAGCCCAGGTAGTCCCCGACCTCCGAGTTGTAGATCGCCTTGCCGCTACCCTGGTAGGTGTGGACGCCCGACCAGAGGCCGGAGGCGGTCGCTACGCGCATGATGGAGCGGGTGATCTCAACGGGGGCCACCGCGACGTAGTGGTTGCCGGCGTTGATCGTCCCGGAGAGCGGACCTCCGCTCGCCTTCTCCTTCATGTTGCTCGGGCCGGTTCGCGCCGGAGCACCGTTGTTCACCATCGTCTTGTAGCAGCGATGGAGGATGATGTCCCCCATGTTGCTGCCGGTGAGAGCCATCGCCTGGGTGATGGTGGCCCGGGTGGTCACGGTCCCGTCACCGTACTGGACGTTGGTGCCGGCCAGCATGATGATCTGGATCTCGCGATCGATGACCCGCTGCGCGTTGTCCGCAAGCAGCTCGGTTGCCTTCGACACCAGCGGGTGCTTGGTGGTCAGGCGCGCGACATCGGTGACGCAGATGAAGTCACCCCACTGATCGAGTCCACCCGTCACCGTCTCGACACTGAGGGTCGAAGCGGTCGGGGTAACGCCCTCTGCGAGCGGCGAGGTGGGGAGGTTCATGCGCTTGTAGCGGATGAAGTTGGAGGTGGTTCCCGTCCCCTTCGGCTGCTGCATCTTGTCGCAAATCGACGCTGCGACGAGCTTCAGGTGAGCGAGCTGGAGGAGCTTCGCGGCCAAGAACTTCTCTTGGTCGAGTCCGGTCGTGCTGGTTGCATTCCCGAACGTGGTCGAGACGACTGATGCAGTTACGTCTGCCATGTTGATCTCCGTTTGTTACTTCGCCCCGCGAAGCTCTACTGACGCACCATTACGTCAGGGGAACACCGTCAGGGTACTTGTTCTCGATCTCGTTGAGCAGCTTGGTGACCTGCGCCGGGCTCATCTCGTTGAGATCCACCGATGCGAGCTGGGTTTCAGGGGTGATGCCCCCACCCGTCTGCACCTGCTGCCGAACCTGGGGGCTACCCATGAGCGGCTGGATCCCGTTGAATTGCTGCCGCTCGTTGTTCGAGCCGGCTGCCTGCCCGAGCGTCCCGTCTGCCTTCTCGCCCATTGCGAGGAAGTAGGCGTTGCCCGGCGTGACGATGCCCTGCTGGAGCCTCCCGTCCTGACGCCACTGGTTCAGGAGTTGCTGCACCCTAGCAGTGACGGCCGGATCGTTCAGCTTTGCCAGCTTGCCCTGCACTTGCTGCATCTCGGTTGAAACGCTGTCCTGCACGCGCTGCTGACCGAGCTGCTGGATCTGCTTCTGAAGCGGCTCGGTTGCCTCCTTGATCGAGCGCGCGATGATGGTTGGGAGGTTGGCCGGGTCGGCCGGATCCAGTGCTTCCTCCTGCACGGGAGCCTGCACCGGCTGCCGGGACAACTGAGCGATCGTGCTCTGCTGCTCTGCCACCGTTGCCATGAGCTGCTGGCTGGTGCGCTCCGACTCGTGCCACTTCGCAGTCAGCTCGTCGATCCGCTTCTGAATCCCGTTGTTCTCTTGCTGTTCCGGGGTGAGCTGCTGTCCGTCTGATCCCTGAGCGACAGGGTTGGTGGGGTCCATCTACGCTCCAAAGCGCCCGAGGTTGATTGCTGGGCACAGAGCGGCGACCCCCGTGCTCGTACCTAGTAGGCACGGGCATGAGGGCCGGGGTCAAGGATTGCTACTTGATTGCCTGGTTAATGCGTTAGCGGTGAAGATCTCGCTGGATAGCCGATTGAGTGACGGCTTCGATGTTCTTGTCGATCACTTCCAGTTGCCGCTCTGCCCAGGTGCGGATGAACTTCACTGCATGGTACGCCCCGTGATGCTTCGCCCCGTTCCACGCATCGGTCGCGGCAGAGGACGCCTCGTAAGCGTTCTTCTCGCTGTGGGCCAGCACCTCATCAAACAGCTTCCAGCCCTCAGTCCCCATCATGTGCCGGATGGCGTGGGACTGTGCCTTGAGGGCGTTGACGTAGTTCTGCTCCTCTGCGCTCATGCCCATGTTTTACTCCTTGGTGAGGGCTCGTTGTAGATCTGCAAGGACTGCCGCTTCCGCCATCTCTCGAATGCGCTTGGCTACAGCTTTCTCAAGCTCACTTCCAAAGCATTCGATCTGATAACAGGCGTGACTCCACGCTGCTACCACTGAATTTCCAACACCCTCCGAAGTAGCTCCGTCCGAATCTCCTTGGTCCGGGGGAGGATCTTTTACGAGTCTGAGTGGCATTAGAACATCCCTCCAGATCCACCCATCTGCCTGGCCATGTCGTCGGCTTCATTCCTGACTGCGGTGAAGTCCTCACCCTCGCCGGGAACCATCTCCTGGGGCCCGCCCCCCAGGTTGTCGAGCGCGCTGCGCAGGTTGTCTTGCTGCTCGGCCTGCGCGCCGGCCCTCTGCTCGGGGGGAGCGAGCACTCCGGGCTGAGCACCCGGGACAGCCTGTGCCTTGCGGATGAACTCGTTGAAGCCCCTGAAGCCCATCCCGTCCACGAAGACCTTGCGGATCAGAAACACAAAGTCCACGATGTAGCCTTGGGCCACAATCATCGGGACGACAGGGGCTACGGCTTGGATGAGCTGCATTGCCTGCTGAGCCCGAACCTGATTGTTTGCAGCTTGGGAAGACGCCTTCCACTCGAACCCAGCATCGATGGCGAGCATCTCGGGGGTGACTTGGATCGACTGCCCGGCCACCTTCGCCATGACTGCTTGGTCCCGGTACTGCACCGCGTTCTTGAAGCCCTTCCTGAGCAGAGGGACCATCGTGTCGCCCTCGATGTCCTCCACGTCATCCTGAATGGGGTTCATCGCGTTCTTCTGAAGGATGCTCATGCCCGTCGCGGTCTTGGCACCCTTCCCCATCGCGGTCCGGTCAGGTGGGGCACCAGCGTTGTCCTGGGCCATGCCGATGGCGAGCTGGGTCATCTGGAGCCCGAGCGGAACCTGTTCCATCGGGGGACGCTCGAACTTGACCGCCTTGTCCACGTCGAGCACGTACCACGGCACGCCAGGGGCGAACGGCTTGGGCGGGCCGACCATCTTAGTCGGGTCAATCAGGGCCAGCGGGTTCAGGGCCAGGATGCCGTTGTCGTTCGTCTGGTTCATGAAGTCGTTGCTGAGAAGCTGGAGGGGACGGATCAACCTTCCTTCAGCATTCCCGTAGAAGCAGCCGGGCTCCCAATCCACTCGCGTCACTTCGTAGGGAGGCTGCTGGTGGAAGAACGGGTTGCGCGTCACCTCGACCGGGATGTTGTGTGACATGACGATCCGCACGGGGATAGGCAGCCGGGGGTCCTCCCCCTCCACATACGCATCTTTGTCTGGGAGAACCATGTGGGTCCAGACTTCGGTGAAGGTAAGGATCTGCCCCATGATGCCAGAGGAGCCCTTACCCGGGAGCTGCCCGAGCCCGCGTGACCCCAGCATCTCGATGACGGCCTGGTCGTGGTCGGGGTGCGACCAGAAGCCGACCACCTCATCCACATTCTTCCACCGGCCCCGCTGCTTCATGTCCATCGCCAGCGAGTACGGCACGTCAATGTCCTCGAACTCCATGAGGGCATCGGCCAGGGACTCGGCAGTGATGGGGTAGATGAACCAGTACATGAGGTTTCGGGGACTGACCGCCAGCCCCTCGTTCTTCACACCCTGGAACCCGTAGTTCGAGGCCAGGACGTTCCCGAACCGGGACTGTCGGGCGCCTCCCTGGTAGGTCAAGTCCTTCTTGTACCAGTGCTTGAGGATGGCAGTGCCGTAGTCCACCCGCTGTCCCAGAAAGGGCTTGAGGTAGGTGCGAATCCTGGCGTTTGTCTCCAGCTCCCACTGCATGTACGCCTTGACCGGCTTGGCAGCTTCGGGGTCCGAGGAACTCAAATCAGTTACGTCGAAGTAGTCGTCGGACGGGAACAGTCCCCGGGAGAGAGTGCTGATCAGCTTCTTGCGCTCCCGCTTGTAGATTGGGAGGTAGATGTCCGAGCGGCCGAAGTACCGGCGCCCTCCATCGTGCTTCATGGTGTTCATATTGCGGATCTGTTCCCACTCCTGCTCCAGCCCACGCCTGTCCTGCCGGGTCCAGTCCATGACCCAATACAGCTCGCTCTCGATATAGGCTCGGATCTCCGGGTGGTCCGCGTAGTTCTTCAGCTTGGGCATCCGCTTGAGCGGCATACCCATTCCGATCGCGCCCGCTTCCTCCAGCGGACCCTGCTCAGCCAGAGGGAAGTTCAGATGGTACGTCACGGGCGCCTCCTACCTGTTACCGTAAGCTCGGTTGATCATCTCAGTGTAGTCTTCAGCCATCGACCCGCCGCCCAACTGCTCCTGCAACTGCACGTCCGCATCCGCCCTGTACTCCAAGCTCGCCGGCATACTAGCAAGCACCGACTCCGTGGATCTACTACCCCCACCCATCACGTTGTCGATTCCGTAGCGGTCAGTATCAACCGGGTGGTCGTAGTACCCATCCTTGACCGGCTTCCCCGTGTCGTCAACATGGTATCCACCCCGGAGGGCAGCGATGAGGATTGGACAGAACGTCTTGTCGTACTGGAGCACGGGTTCACCGTCGATCATCTTGTTCATCTCAGTGCGCATGATCTGAAGCCCGTCGTCAACCAGCCGCCCGGTCTTGTACTGAAGCGTGATGCCCTTCTTCAGTAGGGCAGCCTGGGTGCTTCCGGTGTCCTTCTTCTGTCGAGCGGCCGGATCGCCGTAGTCCCTGAAGCCCTGGTGGTTGGTGAAGTACTTGGACTCCTCCTTGCGAACCGAGTCCACGAACGGCTCGATCTCGATGTTCTCACCCATCAGCTCGCGGAGGTGGAGCAGCCTTCCCCGGTCATCCTCCTGTGCCCAGATGCAGAACGGGTGCCGATAGCCGAAGTCCCAGAAGCGGTAGAGGGTCTTGTACGGATCGTATCTGTCCGCAATATGTCTCGCGTGAACGTCGTACTTGAACTCCGGGATGACGGGCGAGCCCTCGAACAGACAACCGTAGCGTCCCTCCACGAGACGGATCCGCTGGTCCTCCGGCATGGACCGGGACATCTCCTCGTAGTACCCGAGCGGGAGGTTGCGCTGGTTCTCACGTGGGGTCGGGAGGAACAGCTTGACCCACGGGATCTCCACCCGCTGCCCCTTGAAGTTCAGGCCGGTGTGAGCAGTGTAGAGCCAATGGAAGTTGTCGGGTGGGTTGTACGCCATGTAGATGCGGTAGCGCCCTTCGGCCGACTCCGAAGTCCAGCCCTTGGGCATGTTGCGCAGCCAGCCGCCGGCAGCCGTCATCGAGTCCCGGGAAATCTCGGTGGCCTCGTCAGCGATGCCCCAATCGAACTCGTAGGAGCCGCCTTCGTCCAGGGAGTTGAACCCGATGAAGGTGATCTCTGAAGGGTCGTCATTGATGATGTCCCCTTCTGGAGACAGAGTGGGTACTGATTGGATGACCCACTTCTCGGGTGGGTCCTTGCTCCGGTCGAGCAGCGTCCCCTTGGGCAAGCGCCCGAGCATCTCTGCCATTCGCTTTCGAGTCGTGCCCTTCAGGTCGTTGTAGTCCGCGCGCCCGACGAAGCCCAGGCCGCCCGACTGAAACATCGCCCGGAGCCAAGCGATCGAACAGATAGAGGTAGTCTTCGCGCACCCCTTCGGACCCATGTATCCGTAATACTTGAAGTTGATCCTTGGGTCCGGCCTTCCGTTGGGGCCGATGATGATTGGGTCGAACGCCATCGCTCGTTGGGTCGGGTTGGCCTTCCGTTGCTCCTTGGGGCGCCCATCGAGCAGAAGCAAGAAGATGTCCTCCAAGGTCATCTCCTGGGGCTTGGTGTACTTCCGCTTCATGTCGGCCAGCTTCTCAACAACTGATTTTCGCATCGTTCCTCAGTGCCTATGAAACAGATAGATTGGCCAGCAGATCGACGTTCTTACGCCGAGCTTCTCATGTCTTGCTGCCCGAAAGTGGGGCGTCATCCACAACAGCCCCAGGCGCCTTGGTCGATAGCTGCGAGCTACCAATAGGGACACGCTGCATCCACGGAAGCCCCTGACCGTTCTGCCCCACAAGCATGATGACCGGACCACCACCCTGCACCCCTTCCTTCTTCCTCAAGCCCGTCATGTCCAAGATGTCTCGGGCAGCCTCACGCCTCATGGAGTCGTCCCCGAGCTTGAGCTGGCGCTCTACTTCCGCCAGGGCATCAACCGTCAGCGCCATTGATCGCTGTGTTACATACTGCTCGGCGTCCGCGCCCTCCAACCCCTCGGGCACCTTCAAGAAGGCACGCATGGCCGCGAACCTCCCAATGCCGTGGGCCAGCTTGACCAGCTCCTCCGCCTTCTGTTGATGGGCAGCTTGACGGGCGGCGACCATCGCCGGGGAGTCCCCGGGTATCAAGGCATCGATCACCTTGTCTGCCTCTGCGCTCACGATTGCCAGGGCCTCCTTTCTCGTGCGCCTTTCCTTGGTGCCCTTCTTCCCAATTGTTACAAATCTTGATCCGTCAGGGAGGGTATCGACCACCAGGGCAGGAGCACGGGGGGCGCTTCCTGCGCAGAAGACGGGAGTGCATTGGCCCCGGTCTGTACGGTGCGGCAGGACATGAGCACCCGGGCACCGGCCCTGTAGCTTCTCCACGGCTGCCAAGTCATCCGGGATGCCCTGCGCCCGGCGCGTCATTGGATTCTGGCCTGTCGGAGACTTGCGATTCGTCTTGCGTACCTTACCCACTGATGCGCTCCTGTGCCCGAGCCCACTGCATCCGCCCCACGTCAGTCCCAAGCCACGCCGCTGCCGGGACGCCACCCTCAGTCACCTTCTCGATCATGAAGGCATACAGAAGGGACGGGACGCACCGACCGTCGCACCAGTAGTCCACCATGTTGGGGTTGCACCCCATCTTCCGGGCGAAGGCGCTCCGAGAGATCGCATGTTGTTGAAGGTAGAAGTGCAGAAGCGTCCGGCTGATTGGTCGCTTGTTAGCCGGCAGCTTCCCGTAAATGGGGATCGGCTTAGCCCCGCGTTTGTTTCCCATAATCAAATACACTAACGTATTAGCCCAGGAGGATGTCAAGTGAATGAATCAAATGAGGACTTCGTGAATGTTGATCTGACGAACGCATCGAAGGTCGATTGGTCCGCGTGCTCGTTCCCCATCGGGGTCGAGGTGCCGGGACAGGATCCCCCGTGGTTAGGTCTTGACGAGGATGACCTGAAGATTCTCCACGGGCTCTTGGCGATGAAGGTCGGGATCGGAGGGGAGTCTGCGATGGACAGCAGCCCGGCGCTCCAGAAGATGGCGCTCTGGGCAAAGGCGGCTTCAGAGTGGTGTGAGGCGAAGAGGAAGGGGCGGGAACAGTGAGCGCTGGAGATCCGCTAGAGGGTAGGAAAAGCGATACAGGCAAGCGACGGTTCTCGTTGTTCCCGCTGGAAGCTGTGTTTGCGATCGTGGACGTACTTGAGTATGGGGCGCGTAAGTACGCCCCGGGCAACTGGCGTCACGTCTCCAACGCTAAGCAACGGTACTACGACGCGGCAATGCGCCACCTCATGGCGTGGGGCAGTGATGAGAAGCTGGACTCAGAGAGTGGTCACCCACACCTAGCTCACGCGGCGTGCTGTCTAGTGTTCTTGATCGCGCTTGAGCTTGAGCCCCCCAAGCCTGGGTAACACATTAGTTGATCAGGGTCTTATGCCGGAACGCAGGGGATTATATATAGGGGGGTGGGGGGGTCGATAGGGCCCCCTCCCTATGGCTAGATGTATGGCATGAGGGCATGAGGGCATGAGGGCATGGATACATGCACGCGTGCGTATGCACGCATGAGTCCATACTGATCGCCCTCCCTAGATGGGGGCATGGATGCCCAGATACGGGGATCCTATTGCCTAGATACAGGGATCAATAGATACACACAAGGGATACATATATCTAGATCTATATGCAGTACAATGCGCGCGATGCACGTTCGATGCCGACAAATTTCTGTGACGAAAATCTGATCCCTCAGATTTCTGCGACGAAAATCTGAGGGGGCGGCTACCGCCCCCGTCCCCACCCTGCGCGCGCGGGGCAACCGCTACCGCCACCACCTCGCGATCAAATTCGGCACGATCCTTGCCGCTCGATCAAAAATCGGTCGGCACCGAATTCGCAGAAGGTCGCCGCAACGGTCGCTACCCTCGGCGGCCTAAACGGGAGCAACGACAATGGGTAACAAAATTCTCTCTGTGGACAAGTCCCTCATTACCCTCTTAATGGACAACAGCGTCCAGACGGGCAAGGTCAGCGAGAAGGGGAACATCTACTCTGAGGTAGAGCTGACCAGCCCCGCCACCCCCGGGATCCGGGTGTTCGTCAAGGTCATGCGGCCGGAGGCGTTCAACCCTCCAAAGGCCGCCGAGGGATTCCAGACCGCGACCGTGGCCAAGGCTCCGGTGATCCGCAAGGCCAAGGCCCCCGCTCCGGCCCTGGAGGTCAAGCCCGCGGAGGCCAAGGCGCCGGAGGCCAAGCCCCTCACGGCTGGCGAGAAATTGCGCAAGGTGCTTGAGGGGAATCCTGCCTTGGCCGAGACGCTGGCCGCTGCCCTGGCCTAGAGCGTCTGGTCTACCCCCAAGCGTTGGACAGCTTGGGGGTTGCACCAGTCCCCCTAGACCGGAGAGCGTATGTACTACTGCACGGTTTCGAAGGGCCGTACCTGGAAGGGTACGTCCATCATTGAAGTCTTTTGGTGGCGAGGCGCCTGGGATGTAACGATCCAGGGCGTCAAGTTCAAGGGCTTGTCCAGAGACGAATACTTCTACTTGCTCGGGGAGTTCTAGATGACTCCAAGGAGTTATACCATGGATGCTGTATGGATCGTTGTCCGCAAGAAGAGGGTTGTCGCTGTCTACACCACAAAGGCCAAGGCTCTTGCCACCAAAGCGCTGTTGTTAGGTAGCAAGGTCGAATGCCACGCGCTCAGGAGCTAGCGTGAAGGTTCTTCCCTCACTCGAAAGGACGGCGATGACCTCCAGCTTCAGAGACAAATTCGCTCAGAAATTTGGCAGGGTCCCTGACCCATCGAACCCGGGCCGCGAGGCCCATCAGGCAGTGTGGTCACCCGGTGTCCTGCCACAGATTGACGTTGCCAACCGGATGAAGGCCCACGTCAACGGCCAGAATCCCCACCATTGGGCAGGTGGTCCCAAGAGCCCATTCCCAGAGTGGAAGGGCAGGAAGGTTCTTCCTGGCTGGATGATAGCGATGCTGGCTGAGCAGGCCGAGAGGGAGAGAGCCAGGAAAGCGGAGATCCAGGAAGCGGCAGATAGGACGAGGTTTGGGTTCAAGCAAGGGTGCTTGGACGGGTGCAAGTGGCTTCAAGAGCGGGGCTACCAGTCCGATGGCAGGGCGCCCGGAGAGTCACGGTTCAGCACAGGGGAGGCCCCGCGCGAAGCGTGTCCTTCAGTGGAGCGCTTGAAGGCTCCCGAGGCACCCTCCGAGGTTGACCCCCTGGACGTTCTGGCCAGCCTAATCAAGTAGGTAAGCTGAGGCCTTGAAGGGCGCTCGATTGAAGGAGCTTCGCGGGGCGGGAAAGCTCTTGATTGGTACGCCGTGGTCCGCTCGATGGAGTGGTCCAGGGCGCGGCAATCAAGCAAGAAGCTTGAAGAAGTCCAACAACGAAGGGAGCAAGCAATGCAAATACCGATCTGGCGCTTGAAGAATGCCCTCATGCAAGGTGAGGGCAAGCACGTCCGGGAGTCCTCTGGCGTAGCAACCATCACGATTTGTCGCCCGAGGGCTCCGATGGGCTCGATGAAGGGGTCCAGGGTCACAGTGCTCCGAGCTGTGGACTGGATTCCGTCCTCCAGCACGGAGGAGGTCTTCAGGGAGCTCGGGCTTGAGTTGGGGCTCTCATGCTGATCGCGACGGGGCGAGGGCACAAGCTTTTCATGAACGGTGGTCTGTACTACGCGCAGTCCATGAAGGAATGGAGCGTGAACACGTGAGCGAGAAGTTGCCCTACAAGGAGTATGTCAGCAGCAAGTATGGCGCTCCGATGGGGCGCCAGAGCTTCCCGGCAAGCGAGTTCATCGGGAAGGTGCATCTGCGCAAGGTGCCTCTCGTGGATAGCGCCTACGATCAAGGGGGTACTTATTGGGGTGCTCCCGCGAACCTTTGGTGCGCCTGGGATGACCACAGACACGTCAGGTACATGAGGGCCGCGACTCGTTACGAAGCCAAGCTGGACATGCTGATTAACCTTAGGAGGTTCTACCGATGAGCACGATCAAGGTCAGGAGAGTACACTTTCGCAGCATGAAGGACTTGCTGCTCGAACAGGCCACGGAGAAGGTGGCCGAAGTCACGGGGCAACCCAGGAGCCTCTGGGCTTCCATCCTTCGCTGGCGGCTTCGGTACTTCCAGGGAGATGCAAGCAAGGCACTGGCTTGCCATGATGAAAAGGGGGAGCAGGTGTTCATCCCATGAAGACTCAACATGGCAGGGATCTGGATGGTCAGGAGATGGGTCAGATTCTCGACGAGTTCGTGAATGGCGCTCCCGACGAGGCAAAGCGAGCATTCGTTGAGCAAATCACGAAGCGCACGCACAGGACTCTTCAGCAGGGAATCATGGGCTTGATCATCAAGCTAATGGAAGCCTGGGCAGAGGACGCGAAGAACCCGGACCGGTACGACCCTCGCAACGAGGCGACTGTAAAGCTGGCGCAGAAGTTCATCGAGGTGACCGGCGACAAGTACGACCGTTACTTGCCCCTCATCTAGGGCAATGGAACTCGAAACCGCCCCCCAGAGGGAGATTTTGAGAGCTGAACCCCCACTTGACAGAAAACCAAACCCCCTATAAGAAGGGGAGCGCGTACTGGCGGCGACCCCCCTTCTAAGTCTCGCGAGCACATACCAACAAATGAACCCACATGAACTTACATCAGTTGAGTGCCTCGATCTCTTCCAAGACTTGATCCGCGAGCTAGGGACCTACACCGCACAAGCCACTGCTCGTCATGTTGGAGGCGACGAGCGTAAGCGCAAGTGGGCGATGGTGAGGAAACTCGAACCGAGGATCGCCGAGTACAAGCTAGACCTGATGAAGAGGCTCGGAATCGAAGTCCCATTAGAGGTAAGGGGGCGTCAGGGGCTCATTGCCATCGCGAGCATGAAGACCGGGAAGCTCTGTGACCAGTGTAAGGGCACGGGAGGGTATCGAGGGAAGCTCCTGAACTTCTGGACGAAGGATGGGATGCCCCTTCCGCTCATTCAAGCGATGAACGGTGCGTCTGCTGAGAAGGTGAAAGAGAGCGCGAAGCTCTGCAATCTGTGGTGTCCGCGCTGTGCAGTGAAGCTCACGGATGGAGCAGCGAAGTTCACGAGGACTGGCAAGCCGGTATTGGAGGATCAACATGTTTAACAAGCACGCTGACACGCACGCTAAGGATGCGAACGGGATCTGGACTCGAATCAACCCCCGCAAGTGTCCTCACTTCATCTTCAACCCCGTGCACTATCGCGAGGATGGCTCGTGCAAGTGTGGAGACTCGAAGGACCCCTACATGAAGGGCTGGGGCTACCGCTGGAGCAAGAAAGAGAAGAGGTGGAAGTGATGGTGACGAAAGAGCAAGCAATGAACGCACGGCACTTCAGAAGTTTGAAGATCAAGCGTGCGGACGGTAAGACTCCGATCGAGGTTCGAGTCTCGGGACGCTGTCAGACGTGGAAGACGCGCCCGACCGAGTTCAAGGTCCCAATCAAGTACGGGCTGTACGAAAGCTCGTACATCACGCATGAGAACGCTGCCGAGTGGGAGGTCGCATGAAAGTCACCTACGAGGTCGAGATCCAACCCTCTGATATCCCCGTTCGGGGGACGGCAATGGACTTGTACGATAAGGAGTGTGAGGAGCGAATCCTCCAGCAGATTCGCAATGGCAACGAGTACGCCTGGTGCGATGCCCTCGTGACTGCCGAGTCCGGAGGATACACCGGGGTAATGAGCCTGGGAGCCATCAGTTGTAGCGGGCGGAAGGAGTTCGAGGAAGTATTCCTCCCCTCGATGAAGGATGAAGCGCTGTTCTCGCTGGGGCAGGACATGGCAGCTCACGACGGAACGATCGAGACACCAGCGTATTGCGGAAATGCCTACCCCAACGAGCACCAAGAGTGAGGATCGACTGACATGAGGCTTAGCGCAAGAGAAGGGGCAAAGGCATTCGCGCGGGGAGACGTGAGCTGGACTTCCTCAAGCGCTTGCAGTGCCCGGGTGGTTGACGGAGTGAAGACCTTCTTCAGCTACAGGGAGCCAATCGCAACCATCAACGAGAAGCGCAAGCAGGCATGGGTCACGAGCGAGAAGTTCAGTGTGACCACCTCCAGGCACACAGGCCATGTTGCCGGGCAGCTCGCGATTGCCGGGTACGAAATCGTCAGGAGCCTCCCGTGAGCTACAAGATATTCAGGCACTTCTTCCTGAAGGGCCGGAAGGTCATCGCTCGTGGATTCACACTGGAGGAAGCTCAGAAGCACTGCAAGGATCCAGAAACATCCTCACGCACTTGCATCAAAGCAGCGGGCAAGAGGAGAACGAATCGCAACGGCCCGTGGTTTGACGGATATCAGGAGGAGTGACAAATGAAGCGAGCACTGCGACGGGATGCGTGGGTGAGGATTGAGGTGCTGGTGCAGACCACGCGCGCAGTTCGGGCCGTCATCCTGGCGCTACTCCCCGTGCCCCCCGCGCTGGAGGGGGAGTAGATGCTGCGCATCACGAGGCTGTCGAGCGGCTACTGGCACATCCGGGGCACCGGCCCCTGCGAGTGGGCGCAGCCGAAGGACTGGCCCGACGCAGCGCGGCTCATCGAGGCAAGCATCTTCCCGGAGGCGAGCACGAAGTTTCGGCGCGAGGTGCTCGTGGAGAACGAGCGACTGCTTGTGGGGCTCGACGGGGAGGGGGAGCGATGAGCACACCACAATGCTTAGCGTGTGGATCTACACCCCATGTCTACCAGCTCAAGAAGCTGATCAAGCTGCTACTCAGGCAGCCCGGCTACTGTCTGGACTGCTACCTCTTCCGCTGTGGCCTGCACCCTCACCCGAGGAAGCACGCCAAGAAGCGGAGGCTGTACTTGAACAGCCCCGGGGAGGAAGTGGTCTTCAAGCCGGGCAAGGGACAGCTCAGGAGGATCAAGAGTCTGCAAAAGAAGGAGCAGGAGCGCATCGCCAAGGAGCGCAGGAAGAAGATCAGGAAGCTGGAGAAGAGAGCGCGTCGAGCGGCCAAGAGAGCGAGGAAGCTAGAAGCCTAATCTGTTGATGGCAGCACAGACTTGGGCTAGAACCCCCAGGTCTTCAACTACAGGAGCAAGAACCGTGGATCATCTAGAGTGTAACGACATCCAGCCGGATGAGCCCACGCCGCGTGACTACTACGCGCGACCGGAGGAAGGGCCTCATCCGGAGATCCGCAGGATGCTTTGGAGTGTGAGTTCTCTAGCGGACTTAAGACGCCTCTTCCAACCATGTGCAAAGCCGATGCACTCCGCTGTACTGGACGAGTCAGATCTTGACTCGCTGTAGACAAAGAAATGAATTGCCACAACTGCGGTATGCCTCTCTGGAAGAACTTCAGTGGGGTCTACTCCTTCGCGATCAAGATACTGAACTCGTGGTTCTGCCTCAGTTGCTACCTGAAAGGTAGTCACAAATGAAGAAGCTCGTAAATGTGCAAGAAGTCGAGGGTGAAGGACTCGTCGGGCTGATGGGTGAGAACGTGATGCTGTTCTGCCTCAATTACATCTACGCCGGTAAGCTAGCTGGCGTTAACGAGCACGATGTTCTTTTGGAGAACGCACAGATCGTTTACGAGACAGGGGAGCTGACCGCAAAGAAGTTTCAAGATGCACAGCCGTTACCTGCCCCTTTGTATGTCCGCGTGTCTGCGATCGAGTCTTACTGTAAGTCCGGGAGGTAGTATGATTCGAGGACGAAAGAGTTGTTGGTTTGGGTCTAGGTCTGGGTCTTGGTCTTGGCCTAAGTCTGGATCTAGGTCCGGATCTAGGTCTTGGTCTGGGTCTGGGTTTGGATCTAGGTCCGGATCTAGGTCTTGGTCTGGGTCTTGGTCTGGGTCTTGGTCTAGGTCTAGGTCTGGGTCTGGGTGATCGCCAGTGACCGACGAGACAGAAGGCGGGCAACTGTATCCGATAGACGGCCATTTTGTGGATGTTGCACGCGCCGACCGCTCGCCCCCCAACTTCATCATCGAGGGGCTAATCCCTGAGGGCCTGACGGTCATCATTGGCCCGCCCAAGGACTCCTACAAGAGCACCATCGCGGATGCCATTGCTGCCCTGGTGGCTGGCTTCCCGTGCGCGGCCCTCCCCTTAGAGTGGAAGGCAAACAGGCACGGACCCGTGATGATTTTCCCCTACGAGGCAGACGCGGGAGAGCACCGTGTCACTCTTGAGGACGGGATAGGTGTGGTGCTGGAGGCAAACGAGAGCATCATGATCTCCTTAGATACTGACACCTACCGACTCGATGACGAGGATGCGATCGAGCAGATGATGTTCTGGCTGGAGGCCCGGAAGCCGACGATGGTTATCCTCGACCCTCTGGCGAATGCCCATTCGTTAGAGGAGAAGGATGCCGCGAAGATGATTCATATTCTGGCCCCGTTGCGCAAGTGGGGGAAGGACCACGGCACCGCGTTCGTGGTCGTGCATCACACGAGGAAACTTTCCGAAGAGAGGGCATACCGGGCAGACGACGCGCGGGGGACGAGTGCGATCTTTGGCTTGTGTGACGGCATCCTGGTCATCACTCCAGGGAAGAAGCAGTACGAGCTGATGATTGATGCGAAGTTCAAGCGCCACCAGCCCTGGAACAAGACCATCATGCTCGGGGTGTGGGACCGGAAGGGGATTCAGGGCGGAGAGCTACTGCGCGAGATCGACAAGATGATTCTGAACGCGGTAGCCCATGAGTACGGGACACTGAGCCAGATCTCCGAGCATCTAGCGCTGAACGAGAAGAACGTGGGCGAGAGGCTGTTGAAGCTGACCAAGAACGGGTTGCTGGTAGAGCGCAAGGGAAGACTGCGCCTGACCAACTCCAAGATCCTGGAGGTAGCATGAATGAGCTTTCTGAGAGGTGGGTGTGTGTTGGTCAGCGCATAGGAGACGGCAACAAGATCTTCTACGGGTGGGTGCTGGAGAGCGCTCCGAAGGATGCAGTGATATACTTCGGAAAGTTAAAAGGCTGGCCCGGAGAGATTCGTGAGGTAAAGGTCGAGCGCCCGAAGGAAGGGTTGATCACTGCTAGTCTCGGCAAGCATGTTGGCCGATTCGAGGACAAGGAGCTGAACGCTGAATGGCAAGCTGCACACGATGCCGCTCGCGTGCAGCACGCCACCAAGTCCAGGGAGAAGAAGGACAAGAACGAGGGTGGGTACGAGAAGCTGCTTCGTCCGCTCTCTACTGCGTATGCACATGCCGATCCGATCGGTCGCGAGATCATCCTCGCAAAAGCTATCCACGCAATCATAAGGCCCTACCGATGAACGTCAAGGCGCAGGTCTTCGTCAACATCCACGCCATGGTCGAGGGCGTCTACGACAACGAGAAGGTCTACATGACCACCGAGGTTACAATCGTGGACGCCAAGGGCGTCCCGGTATTGGAGGCGCGGAGTGAGCTGGAGCCTAACGAGGTAGCGCTGATCTCGAACGCAATGGTCATCGACACTCTCCGCACGGCCCTTGATACCATTAACAAGCGCATGAAGGACAACGGGATCGAGGCGGCTGCTTGTCCCATGCTGATCCCTGAGGAAGGAGTGAAGGCATGAGTCGGGGAACCTCGAACAGCAACGTGCGCGGTAACGTGAAGGATCGAATCGCTCGCAAGAACTATCTGCTCACGGTGTTCGAGTCTGACCACGGAATCGGGACCTGTCGCTGCTACAGGTGCGGCAAGGTCCTGAGCATCACGACACTAACAGTCGATCGCATCAAACCTGGGTGTCTTGGAGGCAAGTACATCCGCTTGAATATCCGCCCGGCGTGCATGACATGCAACCGGGAGACGGGTGCAAGACTGGGAGGTGTGGCGTGAGGGTCTTCAACGACAAGTTAGAATTCGACAACGCGAAGCACGTTGATAAGATCGAAGACATCCCTGGCCTCCGGGTCTTCGCCCGCGAGCAATTCGCCCGGGGAGGCATCGATGCGATCGCCGCCGCCTGCAAGGCAATAGGCATCACCCCTCCCAAGGCCGACTCCTCTTCCCACGTCGAGAAGGGCACGCTCCCCAAAGGGGTGCGCGAGTACCAAATCAAGGGCATCGAGTGGTTGATTGGCACGATCACCAAGCACGGGGCAGCCATCTTGGCTGACGACATGGGGCTGGGGAAGACCCTCCAGACCATGTGCGCGGTGAGGGCCATGCGCGAGGGCCGGGTGCTGGTCCTCTGCCCCGCTGCCGCACTGGAGACGTGGCGGGATGAGCTGTTCAAGTGGGGCGTCAGGAAGCTAGACACTGTCATCCTGAGTTCGTCCTCCCTCAAGGCCGCTCGGGCAGAGTGGGAGCGCAGCCTGTCTGCTCAGTGGGTGGTGTGCTCCTATGACCACCGGATGGTCGAGCGCTGCATGGAGCTGGCCTTTCAGAGTGAGATGCCCGAGTTCTTGGTGCTCGACGAGGCCCACCGACTGAGGGGGCGCAATAGCAAGCGCTCTGAGATGCTGGAGAGTGTGCGCCCTCTAGTGAGTAAGGTGATCGCAATTACTGCGACCCCCCAATTCAACCGCCCCCGGGACCTCTTCCAACTGTTAAGGATCCTCTATGGCTACCGCTTCGGCAATCAATTCGAGTTCGACAAGCGCTACTCCGGGGCTCACCCGGGCAAGTGGGGCGGGCTGGAGTACCCGAAGCACGGGTCCTTCAACGCAGACGAGCTGAAGCTCCGACTGTCCTACTACCTACTGCGCCGGGAGAAGCGGGACGTAGCGCACGAGCTGCCCCCGTTAACGTTTCAGGTCAGGTGGGTGGATCCAACGTCTGAAGCCCGGAAAGAGTTCCTCAAGTGCCAGATGAGCATTGGGAAGGGTTCCTTGCACGCCGCTGTAGCCGCGACGTTAAAAGGGAAGGTTCAGGAGTGCCTGGATCTGGCGGTCGAAGCAAGGCGCTTCGTCCTCGCTACGTGGATGAAGACCCACGCCCGGGAGTTCCACCGAATGCTGAGCGGGGAGCTGGAGACTCCTTGTGTCCTGATAACGGGGGACATGCCCACAATCGAGCGGGCCTCACAGATACGGCTGGCGGAAGCAAAGGGTTGGGGTGTCGTAGCAACTACGGATTCGATTTCGGAGTCCCTGAACCTTCAGCACGTAGCAAGTGTAGGGATCCTTCACGCCCTGGATTGGGTGCCTCTGAAGCTTGCCCAGCTCTTTGCCCGTATTCACCGGCTCGGGAGCGTTGATCCAGTGATTTGGTATCTGGTCGCCATGAGAGAGACGGTTGACCAGATCATCATGGATACCCAGGTGTCCAAGCTCGACCAGTACCGTAACGTGTTCGGACAGAAGAGTCACCGGGAGATACGTCACGCACTCGCGGACGAAGTAGCAATCGAGAAAGCAGAGAAGGAAGCACTCAAGCTGATCTACGAGGCAATGAAATGAGATGCCCTGACTGTAACAAGTTCGTGTCGATGGATGCAGAATCAGATCCCGAGTTCGATGAGCCCACGCCTGAACAGGTGCTTGAGGGTTGCTCAGTTGACGTTCGGATCACAAACAACTGTGCAGAGTGTGGCACGGAGCTGAAGGAGGCCAACCTCTCGATCGAGCTTCCGGCTGGAGAGGAGCACGACGAGCACATCGATGATCTGGAGCTTGAATTCAGCGTTGAGCGCACGGATGAGGGTGGTGGACGCTACAAGAAGTCGTACTACGGGGTGTCGATCACGGCAATAGTAACGTGCAAGGCAAAGACCTGTGCGTTCAAGCACGAGGTTACGGCTGAAGACAAGTGCCAAGCTGCTGCAATGGACGAGCTGGTTTGAAGGGAGCAAGCAATGATCAACGTCGAGAAGGCCAAGAAGTTCGCAGTGGAGCACCCGAAGTCTGACTGCACCTGTGGACACACGGGCGACGGAGCCAACTCGCAGCACGAGGGAGTCGGGATCGCAGGGGATGGGGTTGGTCACGGCTCCTGCAAGGTGAGCGTGTGCAACTGCCGGAAGTTTGTGTGGTTCAAGTTCACCGACGCCTTCAAGAAGGCGATGGGGATACAGAAGGCGGTGAGGATGCAATGAGCGATCTTGGCAAGGTTCACAACTGTCCGGTACTGGCCCGGTTCAAGCTGCCACAGAGAGAAGGCTACCAACCTGCTGACGTCATTCACTGACTTCTATGACCGTTGCATGAGGGAGATTCGATGAGCTTCGATCTGAAGAAGGCCAAGAAGTCGGGTCAGACATCCAAGGCAGACCGCAGGGCTGCGTGGACTGCCGAGAAGAAGGCTGAGAAGGAAGAGAAGCTCGCGGCCAAGAAGGTCAAGGCTAGAGTCTGGTCCCCCCAACAGGAGGCGATCTTCAAGGCGTGTCACGACACGCACGACAACCTCGTGGTCGAAGCTCTGGCTGGTACGGGCAAGACCACCACGATGATCGAGGCCACGAACTACCTGTCCGGGACCACCCTCCTGTGTGCCTTCAACAAGCGCGTCGCGGACGAGCTGAAGGCCAAGATTGGAGAGAACCAGCACAAGCACGTCTCCACCCTCCATGCACTAGGGCTACGGCTGGTCAAGCGCCTGACTCCCAATGTCGAGGTGTGCGACCCCCCGGCAGAGCGCGGACTTCGGCTCGCTGCTGAAGCCTTAAAGGTGCTCGGGTCGCCCATTCTATCCAAGTCCTACCTGTGGGCGATCAAGAACACGGCGAGCACCTGCAAGGAGGTTGCCCCGTTCCTGAAGGTGGACGGTGGGGGAGAGGAGAGTTTGAAGACAGTCGAGACGATCGGCTATGGGTACGGACACTTGGAGGGCATTGCCCCCAAGCATCTGGAGCTGGTCTGCACGGCGGTCCTCAAGGCGATGGAGCTGTCCCTCACCACGAACGACGGGATGGTGGACTACAGCGACATGCTCTACATCCCCCTGCACAAGAGCGCGACCCGGGGAGAGTACGACAACGTGATTGTCGATGAAGCCCAGGACATGAACCGAGCACAACTGGAGATCGCCCAACGTGTCATGAAAGAGGGAGGGCGCATCATTGTGGTGGGCGACCGCCACCAAGCCATCTACGGCTTCCGGGGTGCTGACCGGGGCTCGATGGACCGTCTGGCGAAGGCGTTCGAGGCGACCACCCTGCCCCTCAACATCACGTACCGCTGCCCCAAGCTCGTAGTCCAAGCCGCTCAAGCCCTGGTTCCCGAGTTCAAGGCAGCAAACAGCGCACCCGAAGGCGTCGAGACGTGGGCAACCCGAGGGGACATCCTGAAGAGTGCCCAGCCCGGTGACTTCATCCTCTCCCGTCTGAACGCCCCTCTCTTGGGCCTCTGCCTGGAGCTGGTGAACGCTGGCAAGAGAGCCAAGGTGGAGGGCAGAGACATTGGGCAACAATTGGTCGGCATCATTCGCAAAATCACCTACGGGAACCCGAGCGTCCCGGTGCTGACTCTCCTCCAGGGGCTTGCTGCCTGGGAGAACAACGCTGTCACCAAGGCAATGGCGCTCGATGACGAAGACCGGATTGCTGCTGTGCAGGACCAAGCCTATGCCCTGAAGACGCTGGCCGAGGGGGTAGGGACTACAGGGGAGCTAGAAAGGGTCATCGGCACCCTGTTCACTGACGACGCCAAAGGGGCCGGAGGCATCGTGTGCTCTACGGTCCACAAGGCGAAGGGTCTGGAGTCAGATCGAGTCTTCATCCTCGCGGACACCTTCAAGGGCCATTGGGGTCCGCAGGAGGGAAGCGAGGAAGGCAATCTGAAGTACGTGGCGATCACACGTAGTAAGCAGGAGCTGGTCTGGGTGGATCGGGCCGATGCTCCAAGGGTCAAGGCTCCACTTCTCACCTCCAAGCACGAGGATCCGTGCGCGTTAGGACACGAATGAAACCCCTGAAGACGTTCGACACAAACGCTTCCGTGCTCATGGGGAACAACGGCCCCACGGCAGCGGGTTCCTCCAACACCAAGGAGTTCCTGAGATGTCCTAAATCCTGGCAGTACCAGTACATCCGGGGCCTGCGCGTCCCCCAGCAACAGACCCCCTCGCACTTCGCCCGGGGTACGGTGTTCGGTGCCATCCGGGCAGCATGGTTCGGGCTGAAGTTCAGGAGTGATGCCAAGGCGTGGAAGCTCCTCCGAAGAGCTGCTCAGAAAGCTGTGGAGGAAGAGGCCCTGCCGATCGAGGAACGGGACGAAGCCTTCTCACTCTCCATGTTCAAGGACTACATGGAGTTCTGGCTCAAGCGTCCACGCCCCCGGCCTATCGCCACGGAATTCGAGCTGGGGCCTGTGGCCCTGTCCCCAACTGATCCGAAGAACCTGTTCAGGACGGGCAAGCTCGATGACCTGTCCTACTACCCGGAGGCCGGTGGGGCGCTCTGCCTGGGAGAGTGCAAGACTACCTCCGGGGACATCGGGACGCTCATCAAGGAGTACGAGCTGCACATTCAGCCCCTCCAGTACCTCGCATTGTATTATGCAGATCCCAGAGGGGCGAAGAAGTACGGCCCGGTCAACGGCATCGTTCTGGACGTGACGTGCAAGCCCAACGAGCGGAGGAAGAAGGCCAGCTTCCACCGGGTCTGCATCGAGATCCGACAGGATACCGTCAAGGACTTCATCGAGTCCATCCACGGGTACATGAACGCGATGAAGCGGATCTCCTGGGACAGCTACGTCCCACGCACCTACCAATGCACGTACATGGCAGGGCGTGCCCGGGTGGACTGCCAATGGAAAGATCTGTGCAGGTTTGGTAGATCTGCCGCGTCGAGGTACGTGATGGTTGGCGGGAAGTCGCTGATGAAGTACAAACCCGAACCTGGTGCGGAGAAGATGCCCTGGGAGTGAGATCATGAAAGAGGAAGCACTGACCGAAGCCTCAAGCACCTACGGCAAGACGCTTGCCGTAGCCAAGGCCAAGGAGGGGAAGACCGCGACGCTTATCGCCAACCTCCTGGGGGTCATGCCCTGGCAGAAGTACGGTGGAGTGGTGGGCGACCCGTCGCACCTCATTGTCCTGGCCTTCGACTCCGGGGCAGTCGTTGGGATCAAGGAGTTCCTCGTTGACTTGTGTGGCATGAAGCTCCAAGACGCTGCCCGGATTCAGGCGTTCAACTTCCAAGACGACGTGCGGCAAGTCTCCAATGCCGAGACGGATTGGGACTTCACGCTCTACAACTCGATCGTCACGAGCATAAAGCGGGTGCAGGACAAGGCCAGCAAGGGCAAGTCGTCCGCAGTCTTGGTGTCCTCCCTGACGACTGTTGCCCTGGCTCTACAGCGAGCCATTGCTGGCCCTCCAGGCAATTCGGAGAAGCCGGGTGGGGGGATGGACCAGAGCAAGTGGACAGAGCTGGGCAGGCAGATCAACGAAATCCGCAACCTGCTCCAGCAAGATGCGTGGCACTGCATCTGGGAAGGGCACGTCTTCAAGCCCCCTGAGACGGGGCAAGGAGGTGGTGAGCGGTCAGAAACCCTTCAGGTGCAGGGTGCTTCGGGGCACAACTTCCCCAACAACGTCGAGCAGATCTTCCGCATCCGGCGCATGTTCGGGGAGACGCACGAGGGCACGAAGGTTGACCGGGTGTTCTTCGATACCCAGCCCTCGATGGACTTCATATCGGGGGGAAGGCTCACGACAACGAACCTCGATGCGAAGGAGTTCGATCTGACGAAGGCGTACTACAAGCTCGGGCTGAATGTCGGCCGGTGGGGGTACAAGCCGGCAAAGAAGTCGTCGCGGAAGTAGAAGGGGAGCAGTCTTCCAACAACGCAGCACAAACAAAAGAGGTAGATCGTGGCAAAGGGAGAATCAGGTTTCAACACTGGCAGCGTCGAGAAGAAGAAGTACAACTTCAAGCCCTTCGCGCAGGGCGACTACGAGCTGAAGCTGCTCGGGGAGACGGCTGATGTGCGCAAGGCCGCAGTCACCAAGAAGCGGCCCAACCCCCTGCCCTACGTGGCCCTGGCGTTCGAGGCTCTGGGCACCGGGGAGGACGGTGGGAAGAACAAGCGGGTGTACCACAACCTGTTCTGCTCGCTGAACCCCGACAAGAACGGGGTGCAGATGCCGGCCAGGGCTGACCAGATCAAGGGACTGGCTGATGCCCTGGGTTCGCACCCGACCCTGCCGTCCACGATGGTCAACGGGGTCGAGTGCATCAACCCCCTGGTGGTCAAGAAGTGGCTGGAGAAGCACGATGGGGAGGTGATGAAGGGCCACGTCCGCATCCAGAAGGGCACCGACGAGTACCCCGATCCCAAGAACGTGATCTCCGAGTTCTTCGAGCCCGAAGAGGAGGACGAGGAGTCGGAGAAGGGGGAGGAGGGTGAGGAGGACGAAGAGGAGGCCGAAGAGGGCGAAGAGGAGGTGGACGAGCTGGAGGAAGAGGTGAAGAAGCCGAAGTCGGGCAAGAAGCCGATCGAAAAGGCGGGCAAGAAGTAGTCAACTTCAGCCCCAGGCACCCCGGCCGGTTCCTTGCTCCCCCGACCGGGGTTGCCGTTCGGAGAAAGCATGGATCCCTCACACTTGACGCACGAGCAACTGCGGTTGATCCACCTTGAGGTGGTGCGCGAGTTCGAGCGGCTAGGTCCTACCTCTCAGTGGTCAATGTTCGAGGAATGGTTACAACGCGAGAAGGACAGGAAGCCGGAGCTGTGGGTGGCGTGGCAGGCAGAACGGGGATGGACCCGGCAGGTTCCCAAGACTAAGAGATCGTGTATATGCGGCAAGGACATCAGCCGCATGAACCCGAAAGCAGAGAGCTGTTCGAGGAAGTGCCGTAGGAAGAAGAACGAAGTGAGCAATCCACGGAGGAATCATCATGGCAAAGCAGCCGAAGAAGACGGGCACTGCAATCATGAAGTTCGAGCCGACCGAAGCCCTGGCAGTCCTGCCGACCATCAACAGCGCGTTCACCCGGCTGGCGGAGATCCTGTCTCTGGAGACGCTCCCGCCGGCCACCCTGGCGGCAACGATGAAGGTGCTTCGGGACGCGAAGAAGGGAATCGACGGGGGCCTGGAGCCGATCGCGAAGAAGAAGATCATTGCGCTCTTGAAGGACTTGCCCCCCAAGGTGGGGACAAAGGGAAGCCGTGAGATGGTGGTCGAGGGCTGGCGCATCCCCATGAAGCCCTACCGAACGGGCACCGACCCCAAGAAGCTGGAGGCGTTGATTCGTGCGAAGGGGCTGGAGCCCGGGAAGTTCATGAGCACGAAGATCACCTACGAGCTGAGCGATGACGACGTGAAGAAGGCCGCGCTCGCGAAGGTGGTGAGTGGTGACGAGATCGAGAGCTGCAAGTACGAAGAGTCGTGGACTGTCGAGACTCCCGAGCCGGTGTGATGGGGTTAGCCTGCAAAAAGCCGGTGCTGGACTCCAAGATGCGAGCGCTGTGCGTGCGCCCGTACCCTGGGCATCCAAAGGGGTGCCCCAACTTCGAGAAGAAGGAGGGGTGTCCTGGGAGGGTGCCACTAGCAGCGGAGGTGTTCGATCTTAGCAAGCCGACGTACTTCATCTATAGCTGCTTTGACCTGGGCTCGCATGTCAAGAAGATGAAGAAGAAGCACCCTGACTGGTCCCACAGGCAGCTCGTATGTTGTCTCTACTGGCAGGGTACAGCACGCAAGAAGCTAAACAAGAAGATCGCCACATTCCTGAGTTGGCATAAGGGCATGATTGTGAATACGTGCCCGGAGGCGCTCGGGATCAACGTCACTGAGACGATGCGCCAGTGTGGCGTCGAGCTTCAGTGGCCCCCAGAGACGGTAGTAACTCACGTAGCAATGGCAGGCTGGCCGAAGTGAAGAAGCGCTTCATCCACCACACGAAGGGTGACGCCTTCAAGAACGGGGTGACGTGCAAGTCAACGAAGTGGTGTTGCGCGACACCCCACGCCCCAAGCGTTGATTGCCCGGCGTGCCTGAAGATCCTCAAAGCAGTCCGACCCAAACCAAGGAGCAAGAAGTGAGCGAACACAAAGACCACGGAAGAGGCACGGCAGAGATGGGGCCTGACGATCCCGACTGCCCGTGCTATGGCACGGACAAACAGGATGCCTGCGCTGGAGACGGGTGCGGATTCTGCCGGTGTGCGGCGCCCGTCGTGAGTCCTGACAAGAAGGCGTATGCGGAGAACGGGGAGAAGCAGCTCGCCCCCAACCAAGAACCCAGGACCGAAAACTCCCAATTCGGGCCGGGCTTCATCCCGGTCGTGACCGACAAGGGGGAGAGCTACAGCGGATGCCTCGCCCTGGAGTTCGCGAACGCGAACGAGATGAACGACTGGTTCAAGGCCCGGCCGTTCGGCTTCATCGCGGTTCAGGTGAGCATCCGGGGCGACCGGATCCTCGCAATGGTTCACCAACAGCTCACCCTGGAGAAGCAAGAGGAGCTGCACGAGGCCCAGCTCTACTTCAAGGAGTGGGCTGAGAAGCGCGCGGAGGAGAAGGCCAAGGTGATGGCAAGCGAGGAAGAGGCAAGGGTGAAAGGTGAGGCTGAGCGGGCTGAGCTGTTGGAGCTGGGCAAGCGCTGCAAGGCAGACCACCAGAACATGCTGGCCCTGGAAGCGGAGAACAAGAAGCTCCGCAGGAAGGCGAATCGCAAGTGACAATCGAAGCCCACAGTCTCAGAAAGCTGGTGCGCAAGTGAATGCTCTATTCTCGGTGCATACGCTGAACCTTGATAGCAAGCAACGTGCGCAGGAGATCGCATGTGCATTTGATGACCTGCTTGAATACCTGGAGCGTAACTGCCCGGAAAGCCGTGAACTCTCGATCGTCAAGACCAAGCTGGAGGAGGCGTGCTTCTACGCTAAGAAGGCGATGGCCAACGACTTAGACAACCAGGAGAAGCCGTGAGCAAAGATCGCCACCTCTCCCTGGAGGGCAAGGTCCCGGATGAAGCTCACGTCTTGGGCTACGACTCCTCCCAGATGGCAATGGCGTTCGTGCCCGGCGCCCTCATGGGAGTCGTCCACAACCCGAAGAAGCCAGACTACATGGCGAGGATGATCCTCGTAGAAGTCAAACGGGACCGCCTCGCCTTCCGGTGCTGCTGCAACCCGACCTGCAAGGTTGTCATCAGGATGCTCATCCATGAGCAGGGCTCACACCACGGGTAAGTCCCGGGACCCCAAAGCCCTAGGCGCTCGCTGCAAGCGGTGCCCCTTTGCTGAGCACGGGATGCCCGACCATCCCGTGCTTGGTGAAGGCCCGCTCGATGCTGTGGGCGTGCTGGTTGGCGAGGGTCCTGGGCGAGACGAGGAGGCCCGGGGACGCCCCTTCGTGGGCGCCACCGGCCAGAAGCTCGATGACGCACTGAGGGACGTGGGGCTCCCACGCTCCAGCCTCTTCATCGTGAACGCTACGTGCTGCCGGCCTCCCCCGAGCAAGACCCATGCGATGCTCAAGAAGGCTGTTGACCGCTGCCGCCCTGCGCTGATTGCGCAACTGAGGAAGCTCGGCACCTCGAACTTCATAGCGATGGGGAAGTGGGCTTGCTACGCTCTGACTGGATCCGTCAAGGGTCTGAAGAACAAGCGAGGGTTCGTCAGGGAGTTCTCGCTGGAGGTAACGGAGGAAGTAGAGGGGAAGATCTATGAGCAGTTCCTACAGAGAATCGCCAAGAAGAAAGGTTCTAAGCTGCGTGCCAAGTACTGAGTTCAAGTATTGGTACGTGAGCTTCCTGAGCTGTGGTCATGGGGTCGTGGACAGAAACATTCGAGGGCACCGGCACTGTCGAATGTGCCGACTGGTTGATCTAGACAACTTGACCGAAGAGGAGCGTGTGGCATGATCGAGTTCTCAACTGATTCGTCCAAGTTCCTCACCTACGCTGTTCGTTCTCGCCTGGTGTGCAACCAGGAGATAGCCAAGGAACACACTCTTGACATCCTTGACGGCCGCCCCAGGGACCCCTTGGACATGTGCCGCACGATCGCTTGCAAGTGCGGGTGGAGCAAGACCCTGCACTATGCTGCCCTCCTGACGACAAAGAATCCGGCCATCCGGGACGCCCTGTGGGAGCATGTCGAGCAGATCAACGCGCTCTACAATCCGACGTTGGTGGAACTGGCGTCCTGGGGCTGGTGGTCAGGAGATCTATGAGCCTCATCGTCACCCACCACCCCACGCTAGCATACTTCCACGATCCATTCTCCCTGGGGGCGTTCTTAGTAGACTTAGATCGCTTCTCTCGGATGACCAAGGGAAAGCTGGAGAAGGGTCCGAAGTGCATCAATATCAATCCGGTGTTCTCTGACGTTCGCCGGCTCCACAAGTGGGCACTCAAGACCGGGCAGCCCATCGCCCTGGACATCGAGACGGCTCCCGAGCACCCGGATAGACGCTGGACGGGGAAGGACCCGACCCGGGCGCGGCTGAAGCTGGTTGGAATTGGCAACTGCGAGGAGGCTCTCTCCCACAAGTGGACGGACGGCAAGAAGAAGATCGAGCGGGCCTTCAAGGAGCTGCTCGCGGACAAGAGGGTAACAAAAGTCCTACAGAACGGAGACTGGTTTGATCTACGTGTCTTTGACCGCTATGACGTTGTTTGTCGCACTGTTGTTGATACACGAGACGCGCGCCGTGCTCTCTGCTCGACATCAGCGCTTAGGCTCTCGTACCTTGGATCCTTGTACACAGACTACTTCCCCTGGAAGGAGAACGAGGAGGGGGAAGCCAAGGGACTAGTCTTCACTAAGGATCTGAAGAAGCTCAAGACCTACAATGGGCACGACTGCGTAGTCACGGCCCGGGTCTGGAAGGGCATCGTCGCGGAGCCCGAGTGGAAGACCAAGCGAGTGCAGCGTCTCTATCAGCTCCATCGGGACATGAGCCAGATTGCCGCCGAGATGCACACGACCGGCATTCGAATCGACCGTCCCTTGCGACGGTGGATGAAGTGGGCACTCCTCCAAGAGTACAAGGAGAAGGAGAAGGCAGTCAGGAAGGCGGTTGGAATCCCGGGCTTCGATGCCCAGCCCAACCACATGCGAGCCTTGATTTACCGCAAGCACGCACAGGGGAAGTACGCCCATCTGACTAGATTCAACCTTCCTGATCCCATAGATCCGACGATGTACGTCAACCGAAAGGAGATGACCACCATCGGAGTATCTGAGGATCAGCTCACGATGCTCCTGATTGACCCCGACGTTCCCGAAGACCTGAAGGACATCATTCAGCTCTACTGGAACGCGGCCGAAGTCTGGAAGAAGCGCTCCACCTTCGTCGCATCCGCCAAGGTGTGGCACGCCATCGGGCTCGACGGCAGGCTCCGACCAGGATGGAACTCGTGCGGTACGGATACTGGGCGATGGTCCTGCAATGACCCGAACGTGATGAACATCGAGATCCTCTTGAGGGCCATGTACGTCGCCTCCCGGGGATGCCTACTCGTGGGCGGGGACTACTCACAGCTTGAACTCCGGGTGATGGCTGCGGTGTCAGGGGATCGCGCCCTCAAGGCAGCCCTGGCAACCGGGGATGTCTACACCGAGGACGCCAAGGAATTCTTCAACCTCCCAGCATCTACTACCCGGAAGACAATCAAGTACGAGGCCCGGCACCAGTCCAAAATCATCCACCTCCTGCGCCAGTACGGAGGGTCGAAGAAGATGACCTTCCAAGTGGGGTTGAAGCAGGACCGGACGTTGAAATGGGAGAACGTCTCTCTGCTGTGTGACGCATTCGATCGCAGGTATCACGAGACAATCGAGTGGTGGGGCCGGGAGATGGAGCGGGTCATGGCGACGGGATACTCCGCAACGCGGATTCTCGATCGCAGACGGGTGTACCCGACACCCCCAGCGACCACGGACATAGCGAACCAGCCAATCCAGGGCACCGCTGCCGATGTGAAGGACTTGGCGATGGTGAAGTTATGGAAGGGGCTGAAGCGCTACAGGATGAAGTCGAAAATCATTATTGATCTTCATGACGCCTTCTACTTGGACAGCCCGAAGCCGGAGGTGAAGGCTGCAACCGAGCTGATGCGCGAGTGCATGGAGACTAAGTACGAGATCGAGGGAAAGAAAGTCACCTTCCCAACGAAGATTGAGACTCACGGACGATGGAGTGATTTCAAGTAGCTAGATCTTGACAAGATGCAATCAACTTGACATATTGATTGTGCAACCCCCAGCAGGAGCAATCAAATGACTGAAGGAAACGTGACTACCAGTGGCATGGTTGTGACTCTGAACAAGGAGGCGAAGGTGGAGAAGATCATTCCGGGTGCCAAGGTGATTCCGTTGGGCACCCCAGCCAAGAGCGCGAAGAAGCCCAAGGTGACACTGGAGAAGGCCCTCAAGCAGCCCCTCACCAAGCAGGAGAAGGTCGAGCGGAAGGCCAAGGCTCCCAAGAAGGTCAAGGTCGCGAAGGCCAAGCCGGCAAAGGCGAAGAAGGCCCCGAAGGAGAAGGCGAAGGGCGGGCCGTCGCTTCAGATCAAGGACAGGGCCAAGGTCGGCCCGGCCATGAAGAAGTTCAAGTTCAAGGTCAAGCGCCAGAAGGGCGAGTGCGACGTGCTCGGGTGCAAGGTCAAGGGGCTCGGGTCCAAGCGCCGCTGCCCCAAGCACAAGAAGCTGATCCGCAAGGCCCAGCTCAAGGCGAACAACGTGGTTTGGCGCAAGCGGGTGAAGGATGGCGTGGCCGGGCATCACGCGGTCTACACCGACTCGGACGAGGGCAAGACCCGGGCGACGAAGTTCGCGGTCAAGGCTGCCGACAAGGCGCTCGCGGCTGTGAAGGCCGGGCATTCGGTGGTGGACGTGGATGGCTTCAAGAAGGCGCTCGCCCAGGCTGAGAAGGCGAAGGTCACGAAGAAGGCGAAGAAGGTGAAGGGCAAGAAGGCTGCCTAGCTGTAGATCCACAAGGAGGTGTACCGTGGTCGCGATCGAACTGAAGCAGTTGCAGGAGCAGCAGGCCAAGCTGGAGGCACTGGAGCGTGAGAAGATTCACGCGGTCAGGCGGTTCGAGGAGCTGACCACAAAGCTATGCGTGGTCGAGCTTGCCTTGAAGGACGCTCGATCGCGCGCAGCCTAGCTGACCGGGTTCAACTCCCGGACGTGTCCCCGGAGCACGTGACCCTGCTGGTAGCGGGGGCAGGGTTTGAATCCCTGATCCGGGGTTTAGTACGTCACCCGGAGCCCCGCCTCAACACGGGCGGGGCCTCCGCTTCCCACCTCGCCGGCAACGAACCCGCCCACGTTGGGGCTCAGCAAGGCCCCCAGCTCGGCCCTGGCTGCCCAGGTCCCACGAGCATCAGCCGACCCCAGCAAATCCAGCCACTTAGACTGACGGGGCAGGAAGGTGTCTAGCCGGGCCAAGGGCGCGTCTAGCGGCCGGGGGGTAGGGGCAGGCCCCCCGGGTACGAAAAAGGGCTGAACGCCACCGTGCTGGCGACGGCAGCCTGGGAATCGGTGACGTTCGAGGGCAGGGAGGCGACTGCCTTCTCCAGTACCCCCCCGATGTAGGTGTCGAGCGCGCCCGCTCCCACCCCCATGACCCCCTTCAGCTCGGCCAGCCCCCTGGTGCCCGCCAGCTCCTTGATCTTCGCGACTCCAACCTCGCGCATCTTCTTGTAGTCGGCCTCCGAGAGATCTCCATCCTCAGCAGCCACGTCGAGCTGCTTACGGATGGTGGCCTCGATGTCGTGAGCTGCCATCTCCCCGAAGTGGGCGAACTTGGACCCGACCTGGGCGAGCTTGCTGGTCTGCCCGTCCGCTCCCCATTTCTTGGCGAGCTTGCTGAAGCCGATACCTACAAGGGTCATGATGCCAGTGAACAGGACCGGGACGACGTACTTCACGAACGCTTCCAGAAATTCACTCTTGAGATCCATGACGCTAAGCCTCCTTGGCTTTGATGTACGGTGGGACAGTCACGGGTGGGAAGGGTAGGGACTGCCATCCCGGGAGGTTGACGTGAGGAGTATCGCCACCCCGGGACATGCGCCACACCCCATTGACGAGGATCCGCTTTGATGAGAATTGCTTCTTCCAGTCATCCCCAATCACCAGCCCGAGCTTCCTCATGAAGTCCACGAAGATATCGGCTCGGCGCAGGTACTCATCCCCGTCCAACTCCTCAGTGTAGATCCCCACAACGATGTTCTTGATCACCTTGGCGAACCCGACATCACCGGCCATGCCTCTCCCGTGGGAGGTTTCCTTCAGAGTCTTCGCCATGCTCTTACCCAGCTGGTACAGCTCCCGTTGCTTGGCTTCGTCGGTTCTCAATCCCCCGTCAGGGAGGATGACCAAGGGGAACTCACCCAACTCTTCCCACTTCAGGAACGGATCGATGATTCTTTGCTGGCACCCGGTCAGACGCTCAAAGTGGTGGACCTTCACAGCTACTCTCCGTGTCCAATGGGTGGGAGGAACCCTCTGGTGATCCTGTTCTGTTCCTTCAACTCCGTGAGTAGCTCCTCGTTCACGGCAACCAGCCGCTCGTTCGAGCGGACTAGATCATCCATGCGCTTATCGAGCTGCATGTGGACCGGCCCGGTATGGGCGTCGAGTTCAGTCTCGACATTCGATCTCCCGAAGGTTACTCCCCCGGAGAATACGAGACTAACGATACCGGCAACGCCAGCAGCGGTAGGCCACCAAGCCTTCACGAGTGCTAGCATTGTTTGATCTCCTTTGAACTACTGTCCACCGTCCGGGCAGGACTCGGGCACCGCAGCGCAGAGCAGCTCGTCGGTGTCGTCGGCGCCGGCGATTACCACCGGCACAGCAGGCACGCATCGCCCCGCGCACGTGCAGCTCGGGCCACAGCACCTCGCGGTCGCGGCCCGGCCGTCCCAACCCTGCCACTCCCCGACGATGCAACCCTCGGCCGCCTGGGGCTTGCGCGCGGTCAGGGCCTTCGAAGGGCGGCGCAGGCTGGCGCAGGAGACCTCGACGGTGGAGCCGGGGATGACAGTGAAGCTGAGCGGGAGCGTCCCACCCTCGCCCGCGTCGGGAGCGAACTTCTGCTCGATTCTCCGGTAAATCTGCGTGCCCAACGCGCAGTCGTCAGGGTCGGCGCCAAACAACTTTGCCGACTCGCACATAAGGCGCGCTGTGCTCACCGTGCACGTGTCGCCGCTGGCGTCGGGCATCACGCCGAGGGCGATGAACGTACCGAGCGCGGCGGCTCCGGCGAGTGCGGCAGCGGCGGTGAGGTGTTCGGTCTTCATCGGGGCAGCCCCACGGTGAGGAGTTTGATGTAGCCATTCGCCGAGCTTCCGTCGCCGAAGTCTGCACCGAGAACAGCGTTTGCGCGGTGTGCGGCTGGGCGCTTCGCGGTTCCGTTCGCAATGGATGCAATGAGCGCCCCGTCGCGGTAGAGAAAGACGTTTCCGCCACCCCATCGAAGCTTGACTCGGTAATGTTGCAGCGGAGTCCAAGTCAGCACTGCGCTGGAGGTATCCGCCCCTGCGCCACTGGAGTCACTTACCACGAAGCGTAACGCGTTGGCGGCCGAACGGTACACCACCACGCCCTCATACGGGCTGGTACTACTGCGCGTTTCGATTAATTCAGCGGTGCCTCCAACCGTCGCGCTCCAAGGCGCATAGCTAATTTCGATCTCTCCCTCCTTGGTGGGCCACCCCACCGTGCTAATGGTGTGAATGTCCGTCACCGTCGCGCACGCAGCCGCATCGCAGACGATGGGCGGGCCGGCGATAGAGCCCGTCTGCAACTCGCAGCCCCAGACACCGATGTTGCCGACTGTGGTGGTAACGTCCCCGACCTCCACGAGTGATGTGATGCCCAAGAGGCCCGCCGCGTAGGGTGTGGTGGTGGCGCAAGTTTTCCGCTGCCAGGTCGCGTCGAGCCCTGTGAACGCACAGGCGAGGTCCCCTGCGGCGTTCCCGGTCCCGTTCAGCACGAGGCGGCCAATGGTGACAGTCCCGGCCTGCATCCAACAGGACAGCGTGTAATGTCCGAGCGTGGCCGTGACCGAATTCTGGCTCTTGCCCTCGTAGGCCGCAGCGCCGTCATCGCCAAGCAAATCGCCAGTCGTGGCGCCATCGGGCGCGACCAACGAATTGGCGCTCATCGTCGGCGTGCCCACGTCCGTCCACGCATCGATTGCCGTCGTATTCGCCAGCAGGTTGCTCTCCCCCGCATAGCTGAGCAGGCCCCGCTCATCCACGCGCGGCGCGTTGTTGCCGTAGGCCGCTACCACGCCATCGGTGCGCAGATTCCAGGCGGTCGAGGCTCGAACGTCAGGAACGTTGCGGCTCTCCGCCACTCCCCCGAACCACTGCGCCTCGATGCGCGTGAGTTCCGCGTCGGTGAGGGCGCAGGGGTAGATGGTGCAGCCGGCGTGCATGCCGTTGATTGCGTAGCTGGTCGAGTTGTACCGACCGAGGTAGAGGTTGCGCGTGGTCGGCGCGACAGTGACGTTCGCGACCGTCGTGGTGACTGCCGTTCCGTTGGCGCGACTTGTTACCGCCGTCGCCGTGCGTACTGCGCTGTGGACAATCCATTGCAACACAGGGGAAATCGTTGACACGATGGGCTGCACAAAACCCCCATCAGCCTTTGCCCAGACAGCATCGCTCCCGGTCGTGGTGTTCTGAAGGAATAGCCCGTCGGTCTGATGCAGCCCGTGACTGAAGACGACCTTCGACTGCGAGCCAGTGAAGTACCTGCACGTCACCGTATGGTCCCCCGCGATGACCGCCGCCAGCCCTGCATCCGCCGCGTGCCCCGCCAGGACGTAGGCCGCGTTCGCGTCGGTGACAGCATTCCGCGCGTAGACCGGATCGCCGCCAGGTATCGGGTAGAACGGCGTAGCCTGAACGGTGGGCGCGGTGCCCTGCTCGACTGGCAGCGCCTTCCAGCCAGCGCCAGCCAGCGCCACCATGCCCGCGTCAGCCTCCACGTAGAAGCGGTAGGCGTAGCCGCACGTCGAGGGGCCAGGGCTGGTGTGGCCGCTCGTGAAGAGCGGCCCCGAACTCACCACCCTCGAATCCATCTCGCCGTCCCATTCCGGGTCGGCCGCTAGCAGCGCGAACAGAAGGAGCGCGGTCATCGGTGGCTCCTAGTTGATGGGGGTACAAACCAGGTCGGCAGTGCCCGACGTAGACCAACACGACACGGCTTGGCTGGCGTCGAAGCACAGTTTCCGCCGCGAGCCGACTCCAAAAGGGATGCCCCCGCCGTCCGTGCAAGTCCCCGAGGCACAGAGGCCAAGCCGCTCGTCGAAAGCTTCACACTCGGAGCAGGTCGCCGTAATTGTGGCGGTTGTGGTGCCGGCGCTCGCGCAGTCGGTGAGGCGGATGATGCCTGAGAAGGTGCGCCGGTAGCCGTCCGGTGACGAGCTGGGGAAGCACGCGCTCGGGAGTGCTCCACCATCGGCAGTAAGGGGGATTGGCAGGCGGGATCCACTTGTGGTCTTCCCGGAAACGGGAGTCGAGTAGTCAGTCGATCTGCCGTCCTTCACCGTGTTGACCTGGGCGAGCACAACGCCTGTTATGAGCATGACTGCAAGACCTGCAAACAGACCGTTGCGATTCATGAATTCCTCCGTTTGGAAAGTGAGCCTATCTCTACTTGTTCCTGATTGCAGCCTTGTCCGCGCGTTTTTGCAGGAGGCGCTTCTTCTCCTCGGCGATCTCCTTCATCTTGACCTGCTTCTCCTCAAGGCTCCCTGGCTGGTGAATGACCCGAGCGCGCTCCTTCCACAAGCCCTTGACCTGACCTTTGGACTCAACTCTCTGGGCCTGAACAGACGGAGAGTTGGGAGCAGAGGAGATGGGCTGCACATTCGTTGACCCGAGCCCGCGAATGACTGCTTGGGGAGGAGTCATCGGCTCCCGAAGATTGCTCCTGCCAGGAAGCACGCCCGAGCCCTGGAGGGCATCGGCAACAGCCTGGAGCGCGCCCGGGAACATGCCGGCCCGTCGGGCTTGGTCGAGCGCCCCAACGATGCCCTGACGGGTCAGAGCGGTCCCCTGAGGGTGCATTGGTGAGGGGCGCAGGAACCCGGTTGCGGCAATCGCTTGGCGAAGGGGGCGCTCCGCTGCTCCACCGTCGAATGGGGTCATCACGAGGTTGGTCAGAACCTTCTTCCAGAGCGCGTCGTCCTCGTGCCCTACTGCTAGACGGAACGGATCGAACATCCGGGACACGTCGAAGGTCTGCACCCTGTTCTGGGAGTCTCTCCAAGGCAATGCAAAACTCGCAGGGCGGTAGTAGCGCTGGTACTCGGGGAGGCTGGCGTATGCCTTATTGATCGAGTCTTGGTCCACCCCACTCAGGGCCTTCATGATGCCGGCGACTGCTCCGATGAAGATGCCAGTCGCCAGCAAACGCATCCTCAAGTCGGGCTCTGACAACATGCGCGCCGCAGTTGTGGCGTTCGTCCTCACGCCCTCGAACGCGGCGGTCCCGTAGGGCGCAGAGAGGAAGGGGATCTGCCGCATCGTCTGGTTGATGCTCCCAACGAAGGTAGGGTTCATGAAGCTCTGGTTGATACGCAGGGCTGCCAGCCGCGCGACAGCCTCCAGCACTTCCCGGTGAGCCTTCTGAGCACCGGCTGGGCTCAAGAGTGCAGTGCTCATAGCTCGGACTTCATCGGCCGCGCGCTGGTAGGTGGTGAAGCCCGTCACCTTTCCTCCAACGGTGTCGCTCATTAGGACGGATACGGACCCTTGGGGCTGGAGCAACCCAAGCCTGACGACTTCACTCAAGTCCCCGCGCTTCGCCACGTCCGCGAGGAACTTCTCGCGCAGGGCCATGTAGGACTGGAGCCTGAACAGGCGATCTACGTTGTCAAGGAACTTCTCGCCGGCCCACATCTGCACGTCGCGGTACTTGTTGAAGGTCTTGGTGATCTTCCCCCAAGCCTTGTAGAGATGCGGCTGCTCTCCGGGCGGGAAGGCTTCGTCCATGAGCTGAAGGAACTTCCGGGCGTGAGGATTGCCCACCTCTTCGTGGGAGAACCCGAAGTAGTCGCCGCCAACCCGCCGCGCCTCGATGACAGCCCACCCGAGTCCGGTCTGCCCGGTCGGGTCCTTGGCGTAGTCCCTCATCGCATTCCACGCGCCCTTGAGGGCAGCACCCGACTTCTGGGGCCGGGTGATGTCGAGCCCGCCAGCGGAGACTCCCGACACGAGGTTGCCGAAGGTGTTGTTGAGCATCGGCCCGAGCCCGCCAAGCGCGACCTGATTGCCTTTGATGAACCCCAGGGTGTTCGTGAGGAAGCTGTTGGCCTTCGTCTCGATGTTCCTCAACCCACCGATCGACTCCATCAACTCCTGGGTGACATACCTGTTCGCGGCCTTCCCCATGCTCGGGTGATTCGGGAGCCGGTAGGTCATCCCGAGCGCGTCGTTGAATTGGTCGGATGACCACTTGGGATTGAGGGAGATCTCCTCCAGCAACTCAAACTTGGCAACTAACGACCGTTGGACTCCGATGGTCATGGCAGCGCGGTAGACGCCCCCAATCTCGCCTAGCATCTCGCGGATCGGCTTGGGCACGTCCTTGCGTGCAAGCAGTGACTTCAAGGGAGAGCCCAAGCCGCTGTTCTTCAGGGCCTCCATCGGATCGCGAGCATTGAGGGTTTCGAGCAACTGGCTCGTGACTTGCTCCTCAGTGAAGGGTGAGCCGGCCCTCTTCAGCTCGCCCAGGATGAACTTCACCCCGTTGGTGAAGCGCTCCTGAAGGGCAGGGGTCGAGAGCCGCTTGGCCCACTCACCCTTGGGCAGTGCGTAAGTCATATAGCGGCGGGCTTGGTACAGGTCCAGCATCCCGTTCGCGCGCAGGGTTTCCAAGTCATCGGGGATCGCCCCCAACTCTCCAAGCCGGGCACTTAGGGCTTGGGCTTCAGCCATGACGTTGTGCGAGAACTCGCGCACGCCAGCCATGACGCCCTGGTTGCTATTTGCCACCTGATCCCACGACTTCTTGCCGAGCATAAAGTCTCCAATGTCGTTGGAGAGCTTGCTGTTCATGCCGATCTTGAACTTGTCCGAGAAGGTCGAGCGGATGTCGTCAGAACTCCTCTGGAGCAGGGCCGTTGCCTGGAGCGCACCACGAAGGGAGGCCAAGTCGGCAGGACCCCGGAGCTGCTTGCCCAGGAAGGCGTCACCGATTTTATTCCAGAGGCTCTTGCCCTGGAGCGAGCCTTGGAACATGCGAGTGATTTTCTCGATGTCGTCAACGGCCGCGAACCCGGCGTTGTCCTCAGTGACGGGGGGCATCCCCGGCTTCTCGATTGCGATTGGACCCTTCGCCATGAGCGGGCCGGAGGGTCCACTGGGAGGGAGAGCCTTGAGCGGCTTGAGGGGACCACCCGGGGGAGGCTTGAACCCGCCAGAAGAGTTGTCGTTAGCTGGGGCCTTTCCGAGATCGAGTATTACTGACCCCTCTTTGGCAGCCCTCGCTTTGCGCAGAAGAACATTGTAGGCATTACGCGCCTTTTCCTCAGTGCCATAATCTCCGCGCAGTGTTGCCTCATACAGATCCTTTTGAAGCGTGGAAAGCCTACGCCAATCCGCTAGAGATACGCCAAGATTATTCGCGTCCTGCATGTTGGCTACAGACGTAAAGCCGCCAGGAGGCGGCGCACGACGCGGCGGCAGCTTCGGAGGAGGGGGAGGAGGGGGTGTCCCGGGGCCGAGCAGCTTTTGGGACTTCATGGGGCCTGACGGTAGCTGTGCCACTCCTGGTGGATCGACCCGCGGAGCCTTCTTCGGAGACTCTAATACTTCTGGCTTGGGAATCCGCTCGTCATTCCAGATGACGTAGTTGTACGTCCCCTTACCATACTCACGGGACACGGCATCGAGGTAGCGCAGGCCCGGGACTCCGTGTGCGTCGAGCAGAGCCGAAACCTGCTGTGGCGTGTCCTTGGCCATCCTATAGCCAAGATCGTCCTGCCATTCAGGGCCTTCATCCACGAGCTTTAACAGTACATTGTGTACGTCATGCCCCGTGAGAGTATCCGGGTGAACCTGCATCTCGTATGAGAGCACGATCCTCAGATCACGCATGTTGCGCGCGTCGAAGACTTCCATCAAGGCCTTCTGCACAGAGCGGGGCTGCCGATCGAGCGAGGTGTCCAAGTTCAGCAGCTCGTCATCCGCAGGAACCTTGACCTTGTAGAGGTATCCCGAGTGTTCGTCACTATTGGGCGCAGCGCGGTAGTTGATCATCTTCGCAACATGCTTCTCGTCCGGCTCCGGTGGATGATTTATGATCTTCTCGGCGCCAGGTAGAGGATTTCCAGTAATGTCTGAAGCGATTGTTGTGATGCTGCCGACATCGCCCTCATAGGTCGGTGGGCGGTACTCGATTACGCGGTAGTAGAGATTTTTTGCTGCTCTGCTGTTGTTGGCCCACCACAGGTCGCTTTCGGGACCGAGCAGCCGCCCCGGAGTGAAGTAGTCCAGCGCGACTTCTGGATCATTGAGCCTCAAGAGCTTGTGTCCACGCGCTCCGCTCGGGTCCTTGCTGCTCTTGTAGAATGTAGGTTGACCATTACTCTCGTAGATCAGTCCAGCGGTCTTGTAGCTGCGCGCGACTTCGGGGCTCTCAGCAGTATAGTGCCCATACCCTTGCGCCTGGGCACCCTCGCCAGTGCCGATCTTCTCGGTGGAGAATCCAGTCTCCTGAATCCCTCCGTGCCGAGATCCATGAAGTACGTCCTTCCAGCCGGGAACGGTCGCCTCCTGCTCGCCGCTCAAGAGACTCTGCATGGACTGCGGCATCGAGACACGAGTGCTCTCGTCAGCGTTTACCGGATCGTCGGGGCGCATACCCTGATTGAATTTTATCCAATCCGGTCGGCTGTCCAGCTCGTAGGGGGACGGGATGTAGGAGTGAGTCACCTCGTTCGCGAGCATTGCATCCCGCTTGCGCTGTGCCTCCGCAATGATATCAGCAGTGGACTTGTTGCCGTGAACAGTCACGGCGGCCATTGACCTATTGATCGCAGTCGGCGCCAGCTCGTCGGGTAGCATCGTATCCCCGACCTGAACCGGAGAGAGCACAACTGTTCCGTCCTCGTGAACCGTGACTGCGTGCATCTCGGGATCCACAAACGTCGGCTCGTTGTGGAACCCAGGGCTCTTGCCGGTCTTGACAAGATACCCGGGCTGAGGGGTTGCCTTCCCGGGTGAAGCTCTGACTTGATCGATAGACATGGACGGGCGTACCGGCGGTCCAGGACGCTTGATCAGAATGTTGGGATTGGCCGGGAGCGGAGCGTTCATCACTTCTGCGGCCTTCTTGCCGATCAGCTCACTGACCTTCTTCCGCATCTCATCGGCCACCGGGCTGATCCGCTCAGAGAGCGCCGACGTGTGCGCCCCACTGAACAGGTCCATGAGGGTCGAGTCGGTCTTGTAGATTTCGGGTGCAACCCTGACTGCCGCGCCTGCTGCCCCGGCATACTTCCCGAGCTGAGCGGCAGCTTCGGGGGTTAAGGGGACGGTGACAGCCCGAGCGGGAGCATTGGTGTTGACGTGCAGGATGTCTGCGACAACCCGATTGCCTTCCTTGCGGATCTCCACCCACGACGGCTTGGTCGGGATGTCGCTGGGCTTCGGAGTCGTCTTGAACTTAGAAGCGCGAGGTGTGACGAATTGCTTGACCGGCACCCTCACAATTACAGAGGCGTCCTGCTGCATCTGAGCAGTAGCCTTGCGGGTCAGGAGCGCAAGGGGCTTGGGCTCAGCCGGCGCTTGAGGCCCCCTGCTCGCGACCTTCCCCTCGACAATCCGCTCGCCAGCCTTGCCGAAGCGCTCCCCGTAAGCCTTCCCGGCAAGAGCCACGCGCTGTCCGATGACCGTCTTGGCCCGGCTGAGAACATTGTCGAGCAGGGTCAGAGCGGGTTGCGCGGCACCGAGCCCAGCACCCATCACGCCACCTACAGCCGCACCTCCCAGGATGCCCTCGCCAACGTCAGCCTTGGGCGTCAGGAGGCTCTGGGCGCCCCCGAACGCCGCGCCCTGTGGCACCCCCACCTTGGCCCCGGCCCATGCCCTGACTGCCAGGGGGAGCTTCGCAGCCGCCCCGGCGATGTCCTTGGCAGCCTTGGCCTTCCCGAACGGGTTCGCCAGGAAGGCCGGGAGCTGGCCGGCATAGTGAGCCCCGGAGCGCAACGCTGCACCAGGAATGCCCTCTGGGAGTGCATTGGCGCCTTGAGCCAGTCGCGCCGGGTCCATCGATTCGTCAGGGGTCTGCCCGGTTAGCCAAGTCACACCCTCGCGGCCAAGCAATTCAGTACCCGGGCCGATTGCACCTGCCACTGCTAGTCCCGGACGGACGAGCTGCCGCCCGACGTGCTTCTGTGCGGCTGTTACCACTGGATCTACAGCCATCTCCTTCAATTCCTGAATCGGGCCTAGAGTCAACGGCTGATGCTGCTCTACTTCGCTGAAGTCTGCTGGAGTGCCATGGATCCCCGAGGCGCTGAAAGACTCCATTCGCTTGGGCCTGGAGAGCAAGTCCGCGAAGGGCTTGAAGGTCAGGGGCTTCTGCTGCTCGGGGCCTTCGGGCTTGGGCTGAGACTTGATCCCCATCCCGGCTGCGACTTGCTCCGGTCCCTTGAAGGTTTTCTTGGCGAACGTCCGTGTAGCCGCCTCGCGCAGCTCGGGAATGCTGGCGCCCGTCGCGTCCAGCTCGGCATTCCTCTGACGGACTTCCTCGACTTGATCTGACTGAAGTCCTGCGGGTGCGGAGGCCCGAGACTTCCAAGAGGACGGCTCGCGAACCTCGATGCTGGTATCGAGCGGGGGCGCGATGGACTCTTGAACGGGCTGCGCCCGGGAGCGCCAGCTTGACGCTCCGGGGGAGCCCACAACCACCGTCCTGTCCTTCCAGCCCATCGCATCCTCCTACTGAACCTGCCTGTACCCGTCCGCTGCCGCTTCGGCCAAGTCGGCCGGGTCGATCTCCAGAGTCTCCTGTCCGTTGGAGACAGTGACCTTCTCCCCAGGTGCTCCTTGCTGGGGAATCGGAGGAGTGCTGAGGTCCTGACCTTGTGGCATCCCCTGGGGGGCACCGATCATCTCGTCCAGCTCCAGCTCCTTGTCCTTGACCTTCATCATCAGATCCATCCACAGGTCCTTTACGGCCGGGTCGGTTATGAACCCTTCAGACCGGGTGAAGTCTGCCGCCATGCTGCGCATGGACGCGAGGTTGCGAATGACGGCTATGATCCGATCCTTCTCGGGGCCGGGGGCCATAGCTTGAACGCGCTGCCAAGCAGCGGCGAGCTTGCGGTCGAGCATCTCGCTCTGAGCGGCCAATGTCTTTTGAAGGCGGGCGTTCTTCCCCTTCTCCGCTTCCGCTGCCGTGTTCGCCCGAATGCCGGCCCGCTCGTTTGCCCCGCCCTGTTGGGTTCCGACGATCTTCTCACGCCCCTCTTGACGTGTGCGCTCGATGGTCAGGCGGTCATCAACGCCCATCCCACGGGGACGGACCTTGGCGAACGTCTCAGCGCCCTGCTGAAGCGCGCCGAAGTCCTTCTGAGTCTGAGGCTCGTAGGGGGGAGGACTGCGTGGGGCCTGCATCCCCCCGGGCATCCCGCCCTGGCCTTGGGGCATTCCGCCTTGGGGGGCGCCCCCGCCCTCACGCTCCAGCTTCGCGTGGATGGCAGCCTCGACTGGATCCATCTCGCCAGCGATGACCTTGGCGAGCCACTTCTGCATCCCAGAAGCCGGGGCGTTCTGTTGCTGCTGTTGAATGCCGGCACCCACTGCGCCCCCGGCAGACTGCATCCCGCCGAGAATCAGATCGTTGCTGTTCTTGCTGAACCCATCCATGCTAGTACCCTCCGCTGCTGTCGCGAGTCATCCCGCTCGATAACGGGGGAGGTCGGAAGCCGAGAGAGGCCGAGCCCATCCCGAGTTGGGAGCCACCCTGAGCACCGAGCTGTGCCCCTTGCTGGCCTCCGAACTTGCCTCCGATGATGCTGCCGATGACCCCCCCGGCGATGCCCTGAATGCCCTGCTTCTGACCCAGCTCCCAATCCCACTTCTGCTTGGCGTCGGCAGCCTGAAGTCCGGTGTCGTAGCGGAAGTCACCCACGGCTGCCCGAGAGTTCCTGAAGGCGCTCTCCGTGCCGAGCTGCGCACCCCGAAGCCCGAGTTCATAGCGGTTGTCCTGGAACGCCCGCTCAGAATCCTTCTCCGCGCGAGCAACCGCCCCAGTAGCGGCCCCGCCCTCGATGCCCCGATTCGCCATTGCCTGATTGGCCTGTCCTCCAGCGCTCATGATAACCCGCTGGACGCGAGGGTCATTGCGATCTAGTGGGGTCATCATCTCCTTGGTGAATGCGTCGATGAGGACTTGACGCTCTCGGGCCTTCGCGGCGTCATCGTCCATGAGCCGCTGGCGCTCCATGTTCTTTGCCTCGATTGCCCAGCCGTCGCGGAGCTGCTGCTCGTTGGCGCGCTGCCAGTCATCGAAGCTCATTCCGCCAAGTGCATCCTTGGACCCGAACGCGCCGATCCAGTCGGCCATCCCCTGTGCCTTGCCAGGATTCCAGAGGGTATTGAGAGCACTGTCGTTGCGCTGGCCGATCCCTTGCTTGTACTGCTGGTACTGCTTGAAGGCCCAGGCACCGAAGCCCCCGTCGCCCTCACCCATGCCGGAGATGCCGCCCTGCTGGGGATTGGTGGGGCCTTGAGTACCGTTCGACTTGGACGGCTGCCCCTGGATGTTGCGGAGAATGTCGCCAAACGGGTCGATCATTTAAGGCTCCTGCGGTGAGACGATTTGGGTCACGATGATTCTGACCGTCCTAGTTCTTGGGCTTGTTGATGTCATTGTCACTGGGCATGATCGCTCCTTACTGATAGATGGCGGTCCAACGGTAACCTGCGTCCTCTAGCGATCCTGCGTCGATCGACCCGATATTACAGCGCAGCAGACGCATGGTTGTCGCTGCGGTCTTCTGGCACTCAAAGGTACTATGCGGGGGGCTAAGACTGAATGTGGTAGTACTGACCCCGCACCAGAATACGGTCGTCGCTCCCGAGACAGAGAAATTCGGATCGGACTGCTCGCACGCGCCCGGCACCGATCCGGTCCATGCGAAGTCAACTGTTCCGGTCGCGATCTTGTAGCCCCACGTCGGGGCTCCGGTGCCGCCGCTCAAGAGCATCTGCCCGGCTGTTCCGGCAGCGGTCGAGCTGTATCCACTCGTCGATCCATAGACGATCCCGCCATCAATAGGCGTGCTGACAAGCGTAGGACCCCAGGTCGGAGCCCCAGCATCAGCGGCTCCGACAAGGAGCTTTGTCCCTCCTGGCGCAGCAGTGAATCCGTAGCTGGTCGCGCGCCCGTAGGCCACTGCCCCGGCA
>ERZ1292632.280-Hain-H43-01um-R2-280-length-53281-cov-16_pt2 | contig 47530 bp, 53 predicted proteins | sample MGYA00564407_ERZ1292632 | MGnify/ENA primary metagenome ERZ1292632 (study PRJEB36523, sample SAMEA6512637) | groundwater metagenome | collected 2019-01-08 | study: AquaDiva: Metagenomics assemblies of 32 groundwater samples | reverse complement strand
CTCGCTCCCACCTCTCTCCTCCGTTGGGCGAGGTAACGGTAATTGACGGCTGGGTTACCAAGCACCCATAAAGCTGATTTAATTTTGCCCTTGTTAAAGGTCCAACAAAGCCGCTCAGGGGCGAAATGCTATATTTTTGCTGAAAAGCAATAACCGCAGAAACAGTTCCTTGGTTCTTGCTAAATTTATTGCCCGTGTCTGGCGCAAACGAAATGTCTTCTTTTTCCAAAGCCTTGTGCAAATGACCAACTTCACTGCCGCCAGAAGCGCCATATCCGAAGTTTGTATTAAAATTGTGGCACCAGTCTGCGGGGGCAGTCTGAGCCAAAGAAATCTGCGGGCTTACAAAACCTAAAATCACCGCCGCTAAAACAGCTGCCATTGCAAAAAATTTTATTTTCATAGTTAAATTGTTCCGCTCAAAAGCGGTTTTTTTCAATAATTATTATCTAATAATACCCCCCTAACAAGATTTTAGCAATATGCGTCAAGACTTTCCTTGTGGATAACTAAATTTTTTGATAATATTATTTAACGGGATAAAAATATGACAATAATTATTGGCATAGGAAATCCGGGCGAAAAATATAAAAATACTCGGCACAATATTGGGTTTATGGTTTTGGATAAATTTGCGGAGAAAAATAATTTTCCCGAATTTAGTTTGCAGAAAAAATATGGCGCCGAGACCTCGGAAATGCAACTCGGCGAACAAAAAGTTCTGCTCGCCAAACCCAAAACTTTTATGAACAACTCCGGCAAATCCGCCCAAAAATTGGTTAAGTCCGACTTAACCAATTTAATAATAGTTCACGACGATGTGGACTTGCCAATCGGCAAAATCAAAATTGTAAAAAACAGAGGTTCTGCCGGCCACAAAGGAGTGGAGTCAATAATTAAAGCTATAGGCAATGAAAACTTGATTCGCGTGCGCATCGGCATCGGCGGCAACTCGGGACAGTTCCGTGCACTGAACCACGGTACTAAAAAAGCAGGGAATATTGTGTTAAAAAAGTTCAGTAAAAATGAACAAAAAAATTTAGACCAGACACTCGCCGAAACAGCAGACGCCCTTGATTTTTTGATAAAACAAGGTTTGGATAAGGCCATGAATGAATACAATAAATAAATTCAAAAAGGCAGTAAAATAGCGGAGAACGGGTCTCCGCTATTTTTTAAATTCTTAAATCCTCAGCGAAGCCGTAGAAAAATATCAAACAAAAAAGCGAAGGCTTGCCTTCGCTGGTTATGCCGGGTTTCCCCAGCCTTATGCCTGCCGATTAAATCGGCCCACTGATCAGGTTAGATCGATTAATGCATCTTCGCCCTCTTCCCTACTTGCCCGCACTGCTCGAGCGTGCTCCGGCGTGGGATATTGTTCCGCAAAACGCCGTTGAAGCTCTTGCTTCAACTTAAACGGCACCTGTCCCCATGCTTGAGCAGCCTGCAGCTCTTGGTATCTTTTGGCTCGCATTTGCAGTGCGCACCACTGCCGCAACCCGGGATAATCGTCGAGTTTTATTGGAATGTGCATTCTCAACTTGCATCTATCGCAAAAAAGAACACGATGAGTTTTAGAAACAACCACGGCGTGAATCCCACCTCCGCAAATTCCATGCGTACCAAGTGCTCCAAAAAGGGAAACTGGCCGGAATCTTTCATCAACGCACAAACTCTCGCCGAATTCATTCAGCACGATCGGGTCCATGGTGGACTCCTTTTGTCAAAGAAACAACTGTTGCAAATCAACAAGTTTTATACTATACCAAAAATATAAAATTTCAAGCATTTAAACTAATTTTCAGATACTTCAAATAATACTACATTTAGAAAAGCTTTATTAAATTGAGTATCGCCGTGTTTTGTCTATAGTTCGTCTACTAAAAAAATTCTTACATATTTGTCCAAAGAATAAAATTGCAAAGACCTTTCGGTTTTTTCCGAAACATCGTATGGGGTGACCCAGACGCTGTGCTGAAAAAGTTTGTATCCTAAATTTTTTAACGCGCTTCTTAGTAGAACCCTGTCTCTTTTTCTACTCTGAGGAATATCAAAAATTATCATAATCCACTTGCCATCTTTCCTTTTCGTTTGTTTGCCGTCTTCTATTTTAAAACTAACCTTTATTGCCTTATCTTTTCCTTTTTTCGTGAGAAGGACTGCTTGTTTTCCTTTCAAATTTTCTACTCTTATAAAATTATTTTTCTTTAAATAATAGATCAACTTATTAAATGCCTGTTTATTTTTGAATTTCCTGTACATTTCAAAACTGGGGTTTTTTGGACCCGGCATTAAATCGCCAAATGTTTTTCTGCGCCTAAAAATAAAATGAGCCGTATTACTCCCCGCCTCCAATAAATGTAAAAGAAATTGATCGGTTATAGAAAATTTCATAATAAAAATATCGTATTTTAAAACTTTAATATATTTTACCAAGAATATAAATAATACTCAATATTGTAAAGCTTTATACTTATTAGTATTAATTAAGTTAGATAATTTTTTGAAAAAATGAAATAAAAAAAGCGGAGAACGGGTCTCCGCTAGCTAACACTGACTATTATCTCCCACTCGCGCGAAAGCTTCTTCTGCCACGCGCAAGATTTCAGCCTCAATCTCCTTTTGAAGACAAGGAACTGTCTTCATTGAGCACGCCATCGTAAACGGCATGCTGATTCACTATATTTTGGATTTCTTCGCTTGCGCGTTTTTTAGACTTAATGTTTACCAAACACCACTGTTCCAGTTTGGCAATGGTGTTAATTCGCCCAGGAATATAGTTAGGGTCCGGTATCCGGCCACAGATAGAGCAAAACATCCCAATGTGGGATGAAGATACCAGTCGAAACATTATAACTCCAGTGCATGCTTCATGGCTCATTTGTGAACAACAAAGCGGTGTGTTTTTATCTTCATTAAAAAAGAAAATCGTCTCATCAAAAATATTTATTACAATCCGCCTCATAATAAAGCTCCTCTCCAAGCTGTCAAAGGGCAAAAAACCTAACCAATTTTTATATTACATTAAAATTAAAAAGTTGCAAGATTTCGTATATATCTGTTATAGTGAACAAAATATAACTGTTAAAAAATATAAACCATGAAAAGTTTAGTTATTGTTGAGTCACCTACAAAATCACGCACGATTTCTAAATTTTTAAGCAAAGATTATAAAGTTGTTGCGTCTTTTGGACATGTAAGAGATCTGCCAAAGAGAGAACTGGGGGTAGATGTTGAAAAAAACTTTGAGCCCAAATATGTAATACCCACAAAAGCAAGAAAACTTATTACAGAATTAAAAAAGGATTCTGCAAAAGCCGATAACACCATTCTTGCCACCGACGAAGACCGCGAAGGAGAGGCAATTGCTTGGCATTTAGCCCAAGCCCTCGGGCTTGGGAAATTCGAAACCCAAAGCACGGTTGAGCCCGAAGGCTCTCCCCGTAGGGTCCAATCCGAAATAAATCAAAAATCTAAAATCCAAAATTCCAAACCGTACCAACGAATTGTGTTCCATGAAATTACGGAAAACGCGATAAAAAAAGCGTTGGAAAATCCAAGAGACATTGACATGAATATGGTAAATGCCCAGCAAGCAAGGCGCATTTTAGACAGAATTGTAGGTTATAAGTTATCTCCATTTTTGTGGAAAAAAGTCAATAAAGGTTTGTCAGCAGGAAGAGTGCAATCTGTGGCCGTAAGATTAGTTGTTGAAAGAGAAAGAGAAATTGAAAAATTTATTGCAACAGAATATTGGGGCATTGAAGCGTTACTCAAAAAAGATAAGGAGTTTTTAGCTTCTTTAATTAAGAAAGATAATAAAAGTATAGATAAGCTGGAAATTAAAAATAAATTAGAGGCAAATAAAATTTTGCAAGATTTAAATAACGCAGATTACGTTGTTGAGTCGGTTGAAAAAAAAGAAACAAAAAGATATCCTGCTCCCCCATTCACAACCAGCACCTTGCAACAAGCGGCTTCACAAAGATTCGGCTGGTCTGCAAAAATGACAATGTCTTTAGCCCAACGGCTTTACGAAGAAGGAAATATTACTTACCATAGAACTGATTCATTAAATTTGTCTGAAACATCGATGACTGGCGCCAAAAATTTTATTTCTGAAAAATATGGCAAAAATTATTGGACGGGAAAATTTATAAAATATATTACAAAAAGCAGGAGCGCGCAAGAAGCTCACGAAGCAATCAGGCCGGCTTACGCAGACCGGACTCCAGATTCGCTAAAAAATCTCGATGCGCGCCAGTTAAAACTTTACACTTTAATCTGGCAAAGATTTATTGCCTGCCAAATAGCGCCAGCCCTTTTTGACTCTGTATCAGCAGATATCAAGGCAAAAAAATATACATTCAGAGCCAACGGCCAGACATTGAGATTTGACGGATTTTTAAAAGTTTATCCGACAAAATTTGAAGAAAAGGAATTGCCTGATTTAGAAAAAAATGACAAGTTGGATTTTGTAAAATTAAATTCAGAACAGCATTTTACCGAGCCTCCGGCAAGATACAATGAAGCCAGTTTGATAAAAACTTTAGAAAAATTTGGCATTGGCAGACCTTCAACCTACGCTCCGACTCTGGCAACAATCCAAGACAGAAATTATGTTTCAAAAAATGACCAAAAAAGATTTGCGCCCACAGAAATAGGAACTGTAGTTAACGATGTTTTGGTTAAAAATTTTCCGGAAGTGGTTGATATTGATTTTACCGCAAAAATGGAAAAAGAATTGGACGAAGTTGCCGACGGTAAAGATTCTTGGCAAAAAACATGTAAAGATTTTTATGAACCTTTTGCAAAAAATTTAAAAGAAAAATATGAAGAGGTTAAAAAATCAGATCTTGTCCAAAAAACAGATAAAGTGTGCCCAAAATGCGGGTCTCCGTTGGTAGACAGAATGGGAAGGTTTGGCAGATTTTATGCCTGTTCAAAGTTTCCAGATTGCAAATATACAGAATCAATAAAAAACGAAAACACAAATTTGGGTATAAAATGCCCAAAATGCAACCAAGGTGAAATAATTTTAAGAAAAACAAAAAAGGGAAAAATATTTTATGGCTGCAGTAATTATCCAAAATGCGATTTTGCCGCCTGGGACAAGCCTATAAACGAATTTTGCCCAAAGTGCAATTCTATTTTAGTTGAGAGCAAAAAAAAGCAGATAAACCCCGTTAGAAAACAAACCTCTAACGGGGTAAAGTGCTCAAACAAAGAGTGTGATTATATCGCTACGCTAAATTATATCGCTACGCTAAATTATAAAAAATGAAAAACGAACTGCAAAAGTTAATAAAAAGAAGTTCTAATCCTAAAATGATTGAGGAGGCTTTTAAATTTGCAGAAGTTGCTTACAAAGATAAATTCAGGCTTTCTGGAGAAAATTATATCAAACACGCCCTGAGAGTGGCTTTGATGTTGGAAAAAATGGGCATGGACGAAAAAACAATTATTTTTGGCATTTTACACGATACTGTAGATGATATGCCCGGTTCGTCTAAAAAAATAGAAATTCAGGGCATTGAAAAGAAGTTTGGAAAAGAAACCGCCCAATTAGTAGAAAAAATATCGGAGCTCTGCAGGATACGTTATTCTTTGGAGATAAAAATAAAGGAGAAAAAAATCCTGACCGGAGAAAAAATTGAAAACTTGAGAAAAATGTTTTTGGCTATTGCCGGAGACCTCCGAGTAATATTAGTAGAATTATTATCCAGATTAGACGGATTAAACTTTTTACATTATCTTCCAGAAGACCGGCAAAAATTATACGCGATAGAAACCCTGCAAGTGTTTGTGCCAATTGCCAACAGGCTGGGTTTAAATGAAATTAGAAGAAATTTAGAAGACATTTCTTTTTCTTATTTATTCAAAGATAAATACAAATGGCTGGAAGAAAACATACGGGAACAATATGAAGAAAGAGAAAAATATCTTAAAAAATTTATCCCTAAGTTGAAAAAAATATTCAAAAAAAATAGAATAAATTTTATAGACATAAATTACAGGGCAAAATCATATTGGAGCACCTATAGAAAACTCGTCAAAAAGGGCATGGATTTTGAAAAAGTTCATGACTTAATTGCAATTAGAATAATTGTAAAAGACATTGAAGATTGTTATAAAACCCTTGGCATTATTCACAAACAATATAAGCCCATATCAGAAGAGATAGACGACTATATAGCGAAACCGAAACCAAACGGATACAGGTCTCTGCACACTACTGTTTTTTACGAAAAAGATAAAATATCGGAGATACAGATAAGAACCGAGGAAATGCACAAAGAAGCAGAATACGGCGTATGCGCCCACTGGTCTTACAAGGAAAAAATTAACTTGAAAAAAAACGATGAAAATTTCGACTGGATGCAAAAAGCCCCAGACTTTTGGAAAGTTTTTAAAATTGATTTTTTTACAAACCAAACTTTTGTTTTAACTCCAAAGGGCGATGTAATTACTATGAAAAAAGGGGCAACTCCGGTTGATTTTGCGTACGCGGTGCATTCAGATATTGGAAACCATTGCGAATCAGCAAAAGTTGGAGGAAAAATTATTCCGCTTTCTCATGTTTTAGAAAACGGCGATGTTGTGGAAGTTTTAACGAATAAAAAGAGGAGGCCGTCGGCAGATTGGCTAAAATTTGCGAAAACAAATTTGGCGCAGTCTCATATTAAAAAAGCTATCAGCCAGACCGATTCTTTTTTTAAGTTTCCCATACCCGGGTTTATAAAACAAAAATTTATTGAAATTTCTGAAAAAGCCCAAAGAGACAAAGAAGAAAAACAGACTTTGAAAAAAGGAAAAATTTCTCATATATATTTGGCAGGCCAAAAAGGAATGCTGGTTAATATAGCAAAATGTTGCAACCCCCAGCCTAGCGACAAGGTAATGGCGTATCTGACAAAATACAGAGCAGCTGTTTTGCATAAAACCTCTTGCGATAATTTCCAAAAATTAGCAGAAAAATTCCCTGAAAAAATTATTAGCGCCTCTTGGGAATAGTTGAAAAACGCATCAAAACGTGTTAAATTATAGAAAATGCCGAGGTGGCGGAACTGGCAGACGCACGGGACTCAAAATCCCGCGAAGGCAACTTCATGAGGGTTCAAGTCCCTCCCTCGGCACAATCAAAAACCGGCTAACGCCGGTTTTTTGTTTACATATTAAGTTATTTTTATAAAAGTCTTGATTGAATGCTTAATAACTCTTTATCTATACGCTCTCTTGCTAATTGAAAATACCTCGGATCTTTCTCAAAACCTATAAATTTTCGGCCAGTTTTTATAGCAGAAATCGCAGTTGTTCCCGATCCCATACAGGGATCAAGAACCGTATCTCCTTTATTTGTGTAAGTTTTAATCAACCACTCAAATAATTCTACGGGCTTTTGAGTTGGATGATACTTCCCCTCGCCCTCAGCAGTTTTAAAATATTGAACCGAACGCGGATATCGCATACCAGTTTCGCTCTTTACGTGTACCACCTTTGTTTGAACACCGTATGCTTCCGTGTCGCTCCTTTTTTGTTACAAAATATTTAGCTATTCTATTATTGATAATATGCTTCTATACGCTTCGTACCAACCACGATTATATATAATAGATTCGTCTTCATCTATTCCGCATTTTTCCAATTTACTAACCTCATATTCCTGTTCTATTTCTTTCATTTCCCTTTTTATAATTTTCTTTATTTTTTGTTTTGTCATATTTTTTGTTCTCGCAATCTCTCTATTGGATGAATTTTACCGGTTTTCGAATCTAAAAATTTCCAAAACTTCCAGCCGTTAACGGGTAAACCGCCTTGAACTTTCATTCCTGCACCGGAGGGTGAATTGTAAACCTCATTTCCATAAATAATTTTAGTCGGAGAGAAATATATTGCGAAATGCTTATGATTTTTATAATTTGCAAAAATTTCTATTCCTTTTTTATCTATTTCAGATGGTTCAGGAAAATCAAAATTTATTTCATCTTTGTCGATATCGAAAATTGAGACCTTCTCTAGAATAACGCCAATACCAAATTCGCAAAGCAGGTCGACCAATTCGTTTCCACTCATTAAAGAAATGGGTGCCTTGTAAGGATCTTCGGACTCCTCAACAGATTGTCTAGAAAAAATTGTTTCTCCATCTTTTAACTTGAACAGAAACATTATTTTTGATTACTCCGGCAATAACTAGTGTGCCAGTCACATCGATTCCACCATCACCAGTTTTGCCGGTTACTTGAACATCCTCAAAACCAAGATTTCTTAATACCTCGCCAATTAATTCTTCAAATTTATGTGGATGCATCGCGTGAAGAGCTTCCAATAACTGCTTTTTAACTTCTTGATTTTTATTTCTAATGTCGGCAAAAATTCCTTTTGGTTCGTGTTCTGACAAACCAAAAAAGCCACGCCCAAACGAAATAAATTTAGATTCTGTACCCTGTGATTTAGATTTCCTAATGTCTGCATTCATAGCAGAAGCAATATTCCCAGCAACAATTAAATCATCGCTTTCAATAAGACCAATATCAAAAGCTCTGTTTGCTAAATCACGATAATGAATTTGTTTTAACTTCGGTTCTTCACGAAGTATTTTATACGCTATATCAATGTAAGTTAGGTTGTCCGCCATATTATTTTGCAATATTTATGATTATGTAATCTTTATAATCATAACAGGAAAGCTGTAAAAAGTCCATCTTTTTGTCGCTCAGCCATGCGCTTCATCGGAGGCAAATTATAAAAATAATGATTGCTTGTTTTAGAAAAAATGTTTATTGTTTCACCAGAACTTTTCCCTTTCATCAAAGGGGCAATTTTTTTTATTAAAAATATCTTTTGCGTTTTTCATAAAGGTTTTTTGTTTATAAATCATATTCATCCATGTGTTCTGGGATGATGATTTTCACTTTATCACTTTTGATTTTGTCTTTAATTTTTGGCAGCTCATTCTTCCTAAAATCTCTATTTATGTGAGTTAATGCTAGGCATTTTACATTATTATTTTCTGCAAAAGAAATCGCAGAAACTATTGAAGAATGTCCAATAATTTCTTTGTCGTATAAATAAGTTTCTAAAATTAACAAATCTAAATTATTATAAAAATCTGTGCCGGCCACGGGCGAGCCGTCTCCGCTATACGCAACCGTATTTTTTCTATCGCTAATTTTTACTGCCAAATTTTCTCCCGAATGAATTGTTGGATTAAAATTCAAGACTAAATCCTGAAAATTTATTTCTTTGCTTGGCTCTGTTTCTATAATATTTATTTCATATTTAAATTTTTCTCTAAAACCTAAATATGCCAAATCCATTAATTTTTTAAATTGATCTTCAAATCCTTTGCGAGAAATAATTACAACTGGTCTTGTTCTTCCGCCTTCCCACATTCTTAATAAAAGCCCTGGCAAGCCAAAATAATGGTCGGCATGCCAGTGACTAATATAAATTGCGTCCAAAAAGTTTGAATCGGAATTAAATTTCCAAACCTGCAGAGCCGCGGTCATCCCGCAATCTAAAAGCAGTTTTGTTTGTTCAGTAATAATTAAATGCGAATTATTTGGAATATTCTCGTCAAACGCTTCGCCAACGCCTAAAAATATAATCTTCATGCTTTTTGAATAGTTTATAAAACAGCAGGCCGGTTAATATGCCAATTATAGCTCCTGCTAAAATATCCGAAGGCCAGTGTACGCCCACAAAAACGCGAGATAATGCAATTAAAAAGCTGCTGATAAAAAATAAAATGCCTAAATTTTTATTATAAAAATAAACAATAGTTGCCAATGCAAAATAAAAAAGAGCGTGGCCGGAAGGAAAAGATGCCTCCGCAGGACTTTGATTTATTAGCGGAATAAAATTTTGGGCTAAAAACGGCCTTGGTCTAAACCATAAAAATCTTATTATAAAACCAATAATGAATCTTGAAACGGCGCCGGAAATTATAGCCAAAACTACCATTTCCAATTTTTTTTTAAAGCCAAATACTAAAAACAAAATCAAGCATAGCCACAAAATATATTCACAATATTTGGCAAAAAATATCGCCGAATAATCCAGCCATGCCCATTTACCCGCAAACCCGTTGATTAAATTAAACAAATATAAATCTAAACTCATTTTGGTAAAGGAAATTTTTTGCAAAGTTTGATGACATCCTTATGAAGATTGGCTAGAAATTTATCGTCTGCATGATTTGTTATCGCCTGATTTATCCAGCCGGTAATTATTTTTATCTCTTTTTCTTTCATTCCCCTTGTTGTTATGGCAGGAACTCCAATTCTCACACCGCTGGGATCCATTGGTTTTCTCAGGTCATTGGGAATCATATTTTTATTTATAGAAATTCCAATTTTATCAAGCGCCACAACAGCCTCCTCCCCGGTCGCCGCTTTTGAACCAAAAACATCAACTAAAACCATATGGTTATCTGTTCCGCCAAAACATAATTTATATCCGTATTTTTTTAATTCTTGTTCTAAAACTTTTGCATTTTTCAAAATTTGTTTTGCATAGATTTTAAAAGAAGGCTTTAAGGCTTCGCCAAAAGCTACGGCCTTTGCGGCAATATTATTCATGTGGGGCCCGCCTTGGAACCCGGGAAAACATGCTTTATCTATGGCTTTGGCAAATTTTTCTTTGCACATGATCATTCCTCCTCTGGGACCGCGTAACGTTTTATGAGTGGTCGTTGTTACAATATCAAAATACGGAACCGGATTTGGTATTGCTTTTCCCGCTATCAATCCTGCGATATGGGCAATATCAAACATTGTTATTGCTCCAACTTTTTCTGCAATATCTTTAAATTTTTGATAGTATAGTTGTCGGGTATAAGCAGAAAATCCTGCCAGCAACAACTTTGGCTTTTCTTGCGTTGCCAGTTTTTCAAGCTCTTCATAATTAATTTTTCCCGACGCATCAGTTTTATATCCCACAAAGCGATAAATTTTTGCTGACAATGTCACGGGGTGCCCATGGGTTAAATGACCGCCATGAGACAAATCCATTCCCAAAACCGTATCGCCGGGCTGAAGGATTGCGCTATATACAATCATATTGGCAGGAGCGCCCGAGTGCGGCTGAACATTAACATGTTCGGCTCCAAAAATCTTTTTTGCTCTTTCAATTGCCAGACTCTCAACTACATCGGTATAGGTTTGCCCTCCATAATAACGCCTTCCAGGATAACCTTCAGAATATTTATTTGTAAAAACCGAACCCAATGCCTCTAAAACCGCTTTGGAAACATAATTTTCCGAAGCAATCATTTCCATCCCCTCTTGTTGTCTTTTTATTTCGCCTTGCAGCGCCTTAAAAACTTGCGGATCCTGTTTTGTTAATTTTGCCATATTATTTTACAAATTATTATTACAAATACTTTTTATAACGCTTTTCCTTATTTTACAACTATTCCCGTGTTTTAAAAGCCCTAAATAAGAATTTATTGTTTCTAGCTTTAGATTTTCTTTTATGCTTTTTATCATCCTTCTTTTTGTTTTAGTCCTCAAAACTTTATGATCTGCAAAATTAATCCACCCTAAAAAATCTACGCCGGAAAATAGGGTTTTAATAAATACCTTATCGGGATGTAAAGTGAGTTTCAGTTCGTTTTGTAAAAAATTATCGACTATTGGGATTATGCTCTTTAACTGATTTTTGTCTATAGACAAAAATATGAAATCATCTGCATATCTTATGTAATATTTTATTCTCAATTTGTGTTTTACAAACTGGTCAAATTCGTTTAGATAAACATTAGCGATAAATTTGTTATCAAAAAACGGATAAATTATTCTGTAAACGGCGCGATACAACAATCGGTCGCGGACGCTGGCTTTATGTATTGTTCTTGGTTTTGGGTCGTTAATTTTGAATTGCTGGTATCCTCCGTGCTTGTAAGTGTTATTGTTTAAATCATAATGCAGTGATAAGATGTTATCCATTAGATGAAGCTGAAATTCTTGGACATCGGACTTATTTCTTTTGCCACGCAAGAACTCCTGCCATGCTTCCAACAAATTATAAACTCTAATTATATCTTCAAATTTATTGACCAAAATATTTTTCATAATCAAAATCAAAATAGTTATTCCTCTAAATCCCCCCCCCCAGACTGTTGCCGGTTTTAGAACAATCCAAAGCGGTATACAAAAAATGGTTAGATATTCATCGCAATATTGAACGAACGGCACGGTTTGGAATTGGCGCAAGAGTTGATAATCTATTTTTAGAAATTCTCGAGTTTATTAGAAAAGCTATTTATACTCCGGTTGATAAAAAGATAATTTTACTTGAAAAAATATCAAAAAGAATTGACTCGCTTCGATTTTTTGTTCAACTTTTATGGGAAACGCGCCTTATCCCAGATAAACAATATATATCTATTGCAACTGATGTAGAAAACATTGGAAAAATAATTGGTAGATGGAAAAAGGGTTTAATAAACAAAATTTCCGCTTTCAAGGCGGAAGAAAGAAAACAGTAGCGGGAAAGGATCTGGTTGCCGGCATTCCACCTGTTCGGGTTCTCAACGGAATTAGCCTCGACATTCCAGTAGCTATTGTACGAGTTCCAGTTCGCGTTCACGGCCCAGGGCCAAAATATGCGACACGCCATCAATGCCACTGCCCCTTGAATACTCTTGGGACTGTATCTTATTTGGAGCCTTAAAGCTCGCCAGCGCGTCGCACCGATTCTTTTCTTTTTGTTGAAATATGCACAATGACTCTTATTGAAGACTTATCCGCAATAATTCTGCAATATGCATTTTCGGGGCGCTCCACGAAAGCCGTAGCCGTCATGTTTAGCATTCCTTAAATTTATTCTACACATTTTTTGAAAAATAAAAAGCTCTCATCAACTTTTCTCAAAGTTTCAGAGAGCCATAAATTCAAGATACTCAAAGTCCCGGAGGAACAGAGGGTCAAGAATCGCGGGAAAGGATCTGGACGCCGGCAACCCACATGCTCGGGCTCCCAACGGAATTAGCCTCGACACTCCAGTAGCTACTGTACGAGCCCCAGTACGCGCGCACGGCCCAGACGTTGCCGTCGCTTCCCTTAATGTAGGCGACATTGGCGTAACCGTTGGTCAGCAACACGCCGTCTTCGCCCCTGGACTGCTTCTTTAGCAACTCAAAGAAATGGGCAATCTTAATCTTGGCGCGGTCGCCGAGCTCAGTCATAATCGGAGCGTCCAACGAGGACTGCCCCAGACGATGAACAGCGACGATGATGGCTTCAACGTCTTCCTCGACATTGCCGAGGAAAAACTTCTTGAAGTTATCGCCCGTCCAGCCGACGTTGGCGTCCTTGCGAGTTTTCTCATCGGCAACTAATCGTACAACGGCGTCCACTTGAACGCTGGCGAGTTTGCGAAGCAAAGCAGGTTGCTTGAACGTCACTTCTCCACGAAGAAAACGTTCAACGCCTTCCATGCCTCCCAACTTGTTCCAAACTGCTTCCACTTGTCCCAGAGTTATGTCGTTGTACTTCACAACGCACCACCTTTCTCGACTTTTAGTCGAAAAATTTCCCTCTTCCCGAGGTTTATAGGGGCTTACCGCCGAAGTGGCAGTCATAGCCAGAAAACAACAAAAAATTTATTGCCTTTTGGCTACGACTGCTAAATCGTAAATAATTTATACTATAAATGTGCTAATTTTAACTATATATTAATTATAGTACCTTATCGCAACTTTGTCAAGTGCTTCCCCGTTAAATCAATAATAGTTGAAGGATTGCTTTTTGGCAAATTCCCTGCCTCAATTATAAGGTCTATGCCGGGCTTAGACCCAAAAAATTTTATAATTTCAGCAATTTTTATTAAAGCCGGCTGGTCGGAAATATTTACCGAGGTTTGCGCCAAGGGCTTATTTATCTTTTTCAGCAAATCATTTAAAAATTTGTATTTCGAAATCCTCAAAGCAATTTTAGATTGCTTCGTCACTGCGGTTCCTCGCAATGACGATGCTTTTAACCCAAGTATAAAAGTGTATGGGCCGGGCCAGTATTTTTTAAGCGTTTTTTTCTGTTCCGCACTGATTTCTGCTAAATCTTGCGCCATTTTAAAATCTTTTACAAAAACAGGCAAGGGTTTTGACCTCGGCCTTTTTTTAATTTTGTATATTTTTTCAACAGCTTTTTTATTTGTCGCATCTGCCAAAAATCCATAAATAGTATCTGTTGGGCAAACAACAACTCCGCCATTATTCAGCACAGCCACCGCCTCATTTAATGCTTTTTGCGATTGCTTTGTTATTGTCATTTTCTAAAAATTTAGACAATTTTTCTATATCTTCGGGCCTGCCAAAATCCATCCAAAAATCATTCATTTTTTTTACTTTTACTTTTTTTTCTTTAGCCAGCAAAGAAATAGCATCCGTAATTTCAAATTCCCCCCTAGGCGATTTTTCAGTTTGGAAAACTTTTTCAAAAATTTCCGGCGTAAATTTATATAAACTTGTATTAATTAAATTTCCAACAAATTCTTTGGGCTTTTCAATAATTTTGTCTAAAAAATCGTCCCCATCTTCAACTAAAACTCCGAATTTTTCCGGATGTTCGTTTGAAACGCCAGCGACATAATTGTAATTGTCGTCAATATTCATTAATTTCAAATCTTTAACTGTATAAAAATTATCGCCGACCAAAGAAATGAAATTTTCGTTGCCAACCAAATTTTTTACGCATTTTATGGGGCAGGCAGTGCCATATTCTTTTTCTTTCGGCCCCAAAATTTCAAACTGATTCACAACCTTGATGCCCCTAAAATCATAGCTTTTCAAAAACTCTCTTATCATATCTTCACGGAATCCGACAACTAAAATTATCTCTTCGTATCCGGCTTTTAAAATATTATCCAGCAAATATGCTAAAAAAGGTTTCTTTTGGACCTCTATTAAATGCTTTGATTTATTTTCTGAAAGTTCAAGCATGCGAGTTCCTTGGCCAGCGGCTGACACCACAACTTTCTTAATCATGTTTTTTTGCCAGTTCAAAGGCTTTAATATTTATTTCTCGGTATTTTTTTGGAACAACATATTTTAGCGCCCTTAAAACAGAATCTTCCTTTAATGGAATGAATTTTTTATAAACAGCCCATCCCAAAAGATAAGTCGTGCTAACCACCTCATTTTGCAGCTTTTCTTTGCAAACCTCCGAGGCTGAAACAATGTGCAGTTCATTTTTTAACACTTTGAGCTGTTTTTCAATTTCTTCTTTAGTTAAAGATCCTATAAATGGGGAAATAAATTCATTTACTAAAAATTTTGCGGCTTTGCCAGATTTTGATGTTTCGCGCAAGGCCTCTAACATTTCTAAAGAAATTATTAAGTCTGCCCTGCCATTTGAAATCAGAGGAGAATAAACTTTTTTACCAAACCTGATGTGCGTTTCTACGCTACCGCCTCTTTGCGAAAGTCCGTGCAATTCAGAAGATCTCACATCATAACCTTCAATAAAAGCCGCTTGATCAATTAAAGACAACAAAGTAATGACTCCCTGTCCTCCGATGCCATTGATTATAAGATTAAATGTTTTCATAATATATTTTTTAAGCTAACCCTCCTTCGCCTTTTAGTTTGGGCGGGCAAGTAATGCGCAGATTCTTTTGCAAACTATCAAAGAAACTTCTTCCTTTTCTAAAAATTCTTTTATAACGGCTTCTAACTCTTTAATATTTATTGGATCTAAAACTTTTATGTTTTTTACTCCGCAAGCGCTGGCAATATCTGCAATTTGCAACTCTTGAGTATCTTGGCCCATTAATGTTTTGCCCATTCCGGGGTTTGACTGGTGTCCCGTCATAGCAGTAATTCTGTTATCTAAAACAATCATCAAGGGGTTCGATTTGTTATAAACGGCATTAATTAGACCTGCAATACCAGAATGAAAAAAAGTGCCGTCGCCCATTAAAGAAATTACTTTCTGATTTGTACTCTTTTTTACTCCGTGAGAAATTCCAATTGACGAGCCCATGCAAAAAAGATAATCGTGCATGCTATGGGGAGCAAGGCCGGCTATCATATTGCAACCTATATCTCCCCCAAAAATTGTTCCCTCTGGAGCTACCCTTTTCACTGTTGGAAAAATATACCAATATGGACAACCTTCGCAAAGCCGGGCTGTTCTTTTTGGCAAAATCAGCGGCCTCACAGAAAATTTCTTGAATTTTTTACCGGTTATTTTTGCTAAAGCTGCGCAAACATCTTCTGCGTTCAATTCTCCAATTTCAGATAATAAATCTTTTCCAAAAATTTTGATCTTTGGATTTGCGGTTTTTGCAATTCTCATAATTTCTTTTTCCACATAAGGATCCAGCTCTTCCACAACCAGTAATTTATTTTTTCCTTTAATAAAATTAGCAATTAATTTTTCTGGTAATGGATAAAAAAATCCGAGCTTTAAAACTTGCGCGTCAATTTTTAATTCTTCGACTGCTTCCATTGAGTATAAAAAAGAAATTCCCGAAGCTATAATTCCTATTTTTGACTTTTTATTACCGGAAATAAAATTGGCTTTGGATTTTTCAACATATGCAGATATTTTTTTTATCTTTTCCAAAAGCTCTTTTTTCATTTCTAAAACCCTTGGCGGCATTGTCGAAAATTGATGGGGATCTTTTATAAACTTCCCAATTTTTCTTTCTTTTTTTCCAACTTCTTCAAACTCCACGACTGCTCTTTGATGGGCGGCTCTTGTTACTGTTCTTAAAATTACAGGAATGTTAAATTTTTCAGAAATTTCAAATCCTAATTTTGTAAAATCATAACACTCTTGCGGATCAGCCGGCTCTAAAACAGGAATATGCCCCAAAAAAGCATATGCTCTTGAATTTTGCTCTGTTTGGGCCGAGCTCCAACATGAAGGATCGTCAGCAACCACAATTACCATTGGGGCTTTAGTTCCAGTATAAGCCAAAGGAAGAAGGGCGTCAGAACAGACATTTATCCCAAAGCTCTTCATATTTACCAAACTTTTTAATCCTGAAAAACTTGCTCCAATTGCAGCCTCGAGCCCGGTTTTTTCATTTGTTGACCATTCAACATAAACTCCTTTTTCTTTTGCAATTTTTGCAAAATCGTCGCCAATTTCAGCAGAAGGGCACCCCGGATATCCGGAGACAAAATCTACTCCGGCTTTTAAGGCCCCTTTTATAATTGCTTCATTTCCCAATAAAACTTCTTTCATTAAATTACAATATTAATTAACTTATTTGGGACGAAAATTATTTTTGCGATTTTATTTTTTCCAACTAAAATTTTAATTTTTTCGCTTTTTAACGCCGACTTTTCTGCTTCTTTTTGTGAAAGACCGGAGTTAGCTGTTATTTTATCTCTAACTTTACCGTTTACCTGCACAATTAACAAGACCTTCTCTTCTTTAATTAATTTTTCATCATATTTTGGCCATTTTTGAATGCAGCATGATCCGCTAAAACCAGCCAAACTCCACAATTCTTCGGCTAAATGCGGAGCAAACGGGGACAAAATCTTTAAAAAATCTGCCAAATCTTTTTTGTCCATCCCGTCTTTTGAAACTTGCCAAGTATTCACAAATTCCATCGTTGAAGAAACTGCTGTATTAAATTTCATTAATTCAATATCCTCGCTGACTTTTTTGATTGTTTTATGTAAAATCTTTTTTAAACTTTCTTCGGTTTTAGCTGCAAAAGTTTTTTGTGAAAGCTTGTAAATTTTTTCGATAAATCTGTGAGATCCAACAACTCCTTTTGTGTCCCAGGAAATCATTTGGTCAAAAGGCCCCATAAACATTTCATAAATTCGCAGTGTATCGGCTCCATATTGTTTTACGACAGAATCTGGATTTATAACATTTCCTTTACTCTTTGACATTTTAATTCCGCCCTCGCCCAAAACCATTCCGTGCGAAGTTCTTTTTTTATAAGGCTCGTTTCCAACTTGTTTTGGAACAACTCTAATATCCCATAAAAATTTGAAAATAAACCTTGAATACAATAAATGCAAAGTTGTATGTTCCATACCTCCGTTATACCAGTCAACGGGCATCCAATATTTTATATTTTTTTCGTTCCAGTCGAGTTTCGGATTTCGAGTTTCGGATTTCGAGTTTCCGAGCATGGCATATGCGAGGTAATACCAATTCGAACCTGCCCAATTTGGCATTGTATCGGTTTCTCTTTTCGCTTCGCCTCGGCACCTTGGACACCTTACATTCACCCATTTTGAAATTACAGCCAAGGGCGACTCGCCGGTTTCAGTTGGCTTGTACTTTTTTACTTTTGGCAATTCTACTGGCAGATCTTTTTCAGGAACTGCCTGCCATGCGCAATTTTCGCAAAAAATTAACGGAATTGGCTCGCCCCAATAATGTTGGCGTGAAAAAACCCAGTCGCGCAGTTTATAGCTTGTCTTCGGCTGAGCTAAACCCTTATTTGCCAACCAAGCAATAATTAATAGCCTGACATTTGCTGATGCTATGCCATCAAACTGCATTGAATTATATAAAGTTCCCTCGCCCTCATAACAGTCCTCTAAATTTTTAACTTTCTGAGCCAACAATTCATCATTTGGCTTAATTGAAGTGCGCAAAGGTATGCCATATTTTTTTGCCATTTTAAAATCTCTTTTATCGTGCGCATCGGCAAAAACAGCTCCTGTCCCGTATTGCTCTAAAATAAAGTCAGCAGTCCAAACCGGCATTTCTTCATTTGTGGCAGGGTTTCTGGCAGTAATTCCTTTTAATTGCACTCCCGTCACATCTTTATCTTGATTCGTTCTATCTATATCTGAAGCATTTCTTGCATCTTCTCTGTATTTTAAAACTTCATCAATGTTCTCAATTTTGCTTTTATATTTATCTATAAAATTGTGGCCTGGAGCTAAAATTAAAAATGTTCCAGAAAATATTGTATCAATTCTGGTTGTAAAAACTTCGATTGACTCTTCAATTCCTTCAATGGGAAACTTAATTAAAGCTCCGTGCGACTCTCCAATCCACTCCTTCTGCTGAATTTTTATTTTTTCCAAAAAATCTACAGAATCCAAATCTTTAATTAATCTGTCGGCATAATTTGTAATTTTTATCATCCACTGTTCTTTTTCTTTTTTCTCAATTTTTGTTCCGCACCTCTCGCATTTGCCATTTATAACTTCTTCATTTGCCAATCCAATTTTATCTTTGGGGCACCAATTTATTGCAATTTTATCTTTGTAGGCTAAACCATTTTTAAATAACTGTAAAAATATCCATTGTGTCCATTTATAATATTTTGGGTCTGTGGTATTTATTTCACGCGGCCAATCAAAAGAAAATCCAAGCATTTTTAATTGTCTTCTAAAATTATCTATACTTTTTTTTAATGAAATAGTGGGATGTATTCCCGTTTTTATCGCATAATTTTCTGCAGGCAAACCAAAAGCGTCCCAACCAATTGGATACAAAACGTTAAAACCTTCCATTCTTTTTTTACGCGCAATAATGTCTAAGGCAGTATAACTGCGGCAATGTCCCACATGAAGTCCTTGTCCAGATATAAAAGGGAACTCAATTAAAAGATAAAACTTTTTCTTTTTAGAACCGTTTTGCGCGTGAAACACACCCGAGTTATGCCATTTTTCTTGCCACTTTGGCTCTATTTTTTTTGGATTATACTTCATAAAAAAGTTAGCAAGGCCCGTCCTTGCAAAGCTTTGCAAGGACGGGCCTTGCTTAAACTTCGTCTATTTAGCTAGTTTTTTATTTTACCAAAATTCTGCCCCTCCGTAAATCTTGACACATATATTATAATATGCTACGCTTTACCCAGCACAAAAAAGAGGCTCTTCGCCTCTTCAAACAAGGTCCCGGCCAATTGAGGTGCGAGATGGCGTATTCCCACCTTAGGCTTCTTGTATTTATCGTTATGTCTACAATTGTCGTTACGTGTGTGGCACTCATGCGTCACGGGGAAGTGCTCAACAAACAGCAGCGCCAGATCGACCAAATTTACTGGGTCACCCTGTCGCTGATTCAACGCGCAACGCCGGCCGAGCAACAAAAAATTTATGATTTCGACAAATTACCGGCAGGCAAATACAAAATGTATTTTGCTAATTACCGAACCAATAGCGCAATGCTGATATGGCTTGACTCCGAGCCTACAAAACGCCATGAAGAAGAATTAGTCTACGTATACACAACAAGGCTTCCACAAGATATCCTAAATACGTGGACGCACGGAGAGGTGCGCAGAATCCCTGAAGAATAATGCGCATAGCGCAAAAAAGCCAAACCGCCTTGACTTCGGCCTCGGCGGTCTTTTTTTTATAAAAATAAAAAAATAATCAATAAATACTTAAAATACCTTAATTGCACTTAACATAATATGTGCCCAACAGATACCTAAAATTCTGCGATCGCATAATTAAGAGTATCAAGGCTAAATTAGTTCATTTTAACTTAAAATATTTAACGAACTCCGTTTCGTCCCCTATATTTTCTGAAACTATAAACTTAATTTCTTTATTGTTTAACCCAAAAAAAGACTTTAATAAATTTACTTCTTTCGCACAGTCATACGGATTAATCCATGCACTTTTCTGAAAAAGCTGAAAATTTAAATCTTTTAACTTTCCTCTCAAAGCCTCTCTATATGCCCTTTTCATTTCTGCTATATCAAATAATAAAATTCTCCATTTGCCATCCCATTTTTGGGGTTTTTTTATTTTTAAAGCGTCTATCTGCATCCAGCCTGCTTTTTGCTTGCCTTTTTCGGTTAGTGAAATATAAATCTGATTGTTTCTTTCATAAAAATCAATCATTCCTTGTTTTTTTAGATTATAGAAAGTGTTATAAACTTTTTTATTTGGATACTTTTTTAATCTTTTAACGCCTTTAACTATATTAACAATAAAATAAGGCGATGTGGCGGCAATAGCCAGCATGCCGGCCATAATTAATATCAACAAAATATCTTTAGCGATTTCCGACCGAGAGCTGGAAAAATAATTTCTAAATTTATTCATGTTTCTATCATACCATACATAAAAAAATATGATACTCCAATTTTTGCGACCGCAAAAGTTTAAGTACCTGCAATAAATATCCGTAAACTTACAAACTTGTTTTCCGGCAAAAGCCTTTTTTCTGCATAAAAAAGCCCCGCAGAGAGACGCAAGGCGGAAAATGATGGAAAAACTTCGCACAGCTTGGATAAAACGCAAACATCGCGTGACCCGTCGCTGTCACAAAGAATGTCTCTCGTTGGGGTTTGCCCGAAGGCTATAATTAGACTGATGAGATCAAACGAGGAAGAAGGGCAAGGCATGAGTGCCAAAAAACGACAAGTTTCTAGGCTCTTCCGTGGGGTTTTGGAAACTCTCGAAAGCCGCTTCTTCCTCGTATAGAGGAATGTAAAAGAGCAAATCTCAAAAAAGGAGGAGAGGGGGCTCTGGCAGGATTATCGCTCGGTAGCGTAATACCTGCGATAGATGGAAGCTCTTGCCAAGCCCCTCTCCTCCCCCTCGGAAAGCAACTATTTTTATGTTAGCAAGCCACGAAAGTAATGTCAAGTTTTGAAAAGCGTTTTTGCGTTTTGAGTGGTTGCAAACGTAACTTCGTCAAAACTAATTTGTTTTATTTCTGCAATTTTTTGAATAACATGTTTTACAAAAATTGGCTCATTTTTTTTATCTCCCTCGGCTTTTGGAGTTAAATAGGGGCAATCGGTTTCAACCAAAATTTTATCCAGCGGACAATTTTTAATTGTTTTATTAATATCAAATTTAAAAATTATTCCGTTAATTCCTAAATAAAAACCGAGTTTCAAATATTTTTGCGCCTCTTCCCAGCTACCCGTAAAACAATGAATAACCCCACAAATTTTTTGGGATTTGGGATTTGGGATTTGGGATTTAAGGATGTTCAAAACATCCGTATGCGCCATCCGACAATGGACAATCACAGGCAAATCAAGCTCGCGCGCCAAATCCAGTTGCTCCAAAAAAATCTGTTTTTGTTTTTCTTTGAATTGTTCAATTCTTGTTTTAGTTTTTGGTTTATAATAATAGTCCAAACCGATTTCGCCGATTGCCACAACCCTTTTTGATTTCGCTAATTCTAAATAATTCTTTTTTACAAATTCCTCGCCAAGCGGAGAAAAAGCTCCTTCGTTTTCATCTGTTTTTAATTTTAATAAATCTGTCTTTATATGGATTGGATGCAGCCCAATTGCAGCAAAAATATTTTCATTTTTTTCAGCCAGTTCAACTGCCTGTTTTGAAGTTTCGTATTTTGTGCCAACATCAATGCAAACAACGCCCTCTTCTTGAGCGCGCCTTATAACTTCGCCTCTGTCTTTGTCGTATGCTTTAAAATTTAAATGTGAATGTGTGTCTATAATCATAAAGTTATTTTAGCATAAATGTAAAAAAAAAGAGCAGGTCGCCGTAGCTACCTGCTAATTAACTAATCTGCCGGACATTTGTCCGACCTACATGAAACAGTCGAACCCCGAAATTGGCGGTGGCTCCTGGAGCGGCAATGGAGCCGCTTCGTTGCGCCGAATGGCGTCGAACACTTCGCGGCGGTGCACTGACACCTCTTTAGGAGCCTCAACTCCCAAGCGCACCTTGTCGCCGCGGATCTCGACCACCACGATTATAATGTCATCGTTGATGACAATACTCTCGTTTTTCTTGCGCGAAAGAACTAACATAAAACTCCTCCTTTTCCCGGTTTCAGGATCAAGCTATCCCTCGAGCCTGCCATGGCTTGAAGTTAAGGCTATACTTTAATTATAGCAAAAAACAAGATAATGTCAAGACCTTTTAGCGCCTCGGAGAATCTTCCTTGATTTTTCTGATGTATACGGTTTCTGGCAATAAAAGCCAGTACACGAACACAACCATGGCAATACCAAACCCTAATTCCCACATACTGTTTCTCCTGTCCGTATTGGACTTTAAATGTGCGACGAAATCCGCGGAAAAAGCGCTCCGATTTTTTTTTCTTCTAACGCTTTCTTAATTTTTTCCGATGTTTCGGGCAAAAACGGCTGTAACAGCTCGCCAATTGTCTCTATGCTAAACAGCAAATCAGAAATTGCCTTTTCAGAACCTTCCTTTCCCTCCCAAGGCTTTGCTTCATTTATATACTTATCGCACCAGCTAATCAATGCCCATATAACTTTTAAAGCTTCGTGAAATTTAAATTCACTCAATAATGCTTCCACTTGCTTTTCAGTTTTTTTAATTTCTTTTTTTAATTTGTCATTGCGAGGAGCTGAAGCGGCGAAGCAATCTAATTTAACGGCCATTGCAACAACCCGAGAAACCAAATTTCCAATTCCGCCGGCTAAATCAGAATTGTATCTTTGTTCAAATTTTTCATAAGTAAAATCACCATCCTCTGTTGAAGGAATTTCTCTTAATAAATAATATCTCACCGCATCTGTTCCATATTTTTCAACCAGCTCTGTAGGATTTATTACATTGCCGAGGGACTTAGACATTTTTTGGCCGTTTGCCGTTATAAAACCATGTATAAAAATTTGTTTTGAATTTGGCAAACCAGCAGACAAAAGCATTGCCTGCCACATTGATGACTGCTGGCGCAGATTGTCTTTTCCAGCCACTTGAAAACCAGGCCAAAAATCTTTAAACTTTTTTCCTTTTTCCGGCCACTCTAAACAAGATATATAATTTACTAAGGCATCAAACCAAACATACATAACATGCTTTTCATCATTTGGAACCGGCGCGCCCCATGGCATTTTTTCTTTTAATCTTGATATGCTAAAATCTTCAAGCCCGCGCTTTGTAAATTCTTTTATTTCATTAAACCTTGATTCTGGGATAACAAAGTTCTTATTTTTTTTATAAAATTCTAAAAGCGGCTTCTGATACTTTGAGTATTTAAAGAAATAGTTTTCTTCTTCAATAATTTCTATTTCTTTATTTGGATGTATAGGACACTTTCCATTTATCAGCTCCGATTCTGTTTTTTCCAACTCGCATCCGACGCAATATTTTATTTTATAATTTTTTTTGTAAATGTCGCCATTTTTATAACATCTATTCCAAAACTCTTTCGCCGAGGACATATGGCGCTCGTCTGTAGTTCTTACAAAATTATCGTAGCTTAAATTTAGAGCCTCTTTGAGTCTTTTATTCTTTTGGGCATAAATATCGCAGTATTTTTGTGGATCTATTTTTTCCTCTTGCGCCTTGCGATAAATTTTTAAACCGTGTTCATCTGTTCCGGTATTAAAAAATACATCAAAACCATTATTTCTGTAATAACGCGCGATAACATCTGCCTGTATAATTTCTAATGCAAAACCAATATGCGGGTCGGCATTTACATATGGCAGAGTCGTTGTTATATAAAATTTTTTATTTTTATCAAACATGATAAGCTTAATCTAATACTATCAAATTTACCCTAAAAAACAATGATTTTGCTCATACACCTTATATTGGGCGCCGCAATCGCCTCGCATATAAAAATTCCCGTATTGGCGCTTATTCTGGCCTTTTTAAGCCACTATTTTTTAGATTTCATTCCGCATGTTGAATATGACATTAAAAATATCAAAGAAAAACATTGGCGCAAATCATTACCAGAAATTTTAAAAGTCATTTTGGATTTTTCTTTGGGAATACTATTAATTTTTGTCTTTTCTGAAAATCAGCCCATAATTTATATTTGCGCGCTTGCTGCCATGGCGCCGGACGGTCTTACTTTTTTAAGCGCGCTTTTTCCAAACAAAATATTAGCTTTTCATAACAATATACACCGCAAAAGAGTGCACTTTTTAAAAGATAAAAAAATCTCCAGCTTTTGGAGAATTTTAAGTCAGATTACAATGGCCGTTATTTCTATTTTTTTATTGAGGTTTTAATAACTTTGGCTGGCCTCCTCTCTCTTCTTCTCTAAAAACTCCTTTACAAATTCGTAAATAATTCCAAAAACTGGAACAGCAAAAATTGTTCCTAAAAACCCGAAAATTTTAGCGCCCAATAACAAAGACACCAAAACTAAAACCGGAGGCAGGGCAATCATTTTTTTCATTAATATAGGGGTTAAAAGCTTGTTATCGACTTCCTGCACCAAAATTATAGCTATTAAAACATAAAGCAATGTCAGCCACGAACTGGAAGAAACCAAAATAAAAACAGCTAAAAGGACGCTTGTTATCCACGGCCCAATATAAGGAATAAAATTCATAATTCCTGAGATTAGGGCTAAAAGAAAGGCATATTTTACTCCAAATATATAAAAAACAATAAAAGAAGCGACTGCTACAAAAAGGCAGGACAAAACTCTAGCCCCAAACCAGCCGGCAACCCTGCTTTGAGCCCTTTCAAAAAGGGCTATTATATTATCTTCATATTTTTTGGGAGTTATAAGAATTAAGAATTTTTCAGCTCCTCTTTCTTCTAAAGAAAGGAAAAATGAAATAGTTAATATAAAAGCAGTAGAGGAAACTCCCCCAAAAAAAATCATTATTGCTTTGAGAACGCTTTTCGAGCTTTGAACTAAACTTCCCGTAAGAAGGCTGGTAAGGTCTTCAAAGCCTTGTGACATATCAAATCCGACTTGCTTTAGCGCCGGGTTTATTTGTTCTAGGTAGCTAGGTAAAGATTGAGAAAACTGTTTTAATTCAAAAATAAATAAGGGGGCCGTCAGATAAATTAAAATCCCCAAAACCCCAAAAATAGACAAATAAATAATAAATATGGCTATTAACTTAGGAATACGAATTTTTCTTAAAAAATTTATTGCCGGTTCCAGCAATATTGAAATAGATAATCCGAAAAAGAACCATAGAGCAATTTCTCTAGCCAGATAAATAAAATATAAAATAAAAATGGCTATAAATATCTTTATTATAGTTTCCCAAGATATGTCTAAAACTTGTTCTTTTTCCATTAAATTAAATTTTTAATAAATTTTTTATTTTTTGTTTGTCTTTTGTTTCAAGGGGACCTAAAACAGCTAAGTTTAATTTTTCGGGCAGAAAAATATCTTCGGCAACCTTTTTAATGTCTTCAATTGAAACTGCGTCTATTTTTTTAAATCTTTCTTCCGCTGTTAGAATTTTTTGTTCAAGCAACTCCTGGGCGGTATAAAATGAGGCCTGGTTGTCTGAAGAATCTAGCGAAAGGGACATAGTGCCCTTTAAATAATCTTTTGCTTTTTGAAGCTCTTGCTGGCCAACCTTTTTTTGTTTTAATGACTGGTACTCTTTTAAAATTAGTTTTACTGATTTTTCTAAATTTTTGTGGTCAATTCCCGCTTGGGTTACCAAGTATCCGGTGTCGGTGGAATTATCAACTGACGTGTGTATTGAATAAGCCAGCCCATTTCTTTCTCTAACAGATATAAAAAGTCTTGAACTCATATTACCTCCTAAAATTATTGAAAGCAAGGCCAGCGCATATTTTTGAGGGTGAAACAAATCATAGGCCCTTACTCCAAGGCAAAAATGAGTCTGATCAGTTTTTTTATTATGAATTAAAACCTCAGGCTCTTTTTGAACTTCTTTTACTTTTACTTTTCCCGCCGCAGCGGGATCCCGCCGAAGGCGGGAAAAGTATTTTTGTATTTTTTCTTCAATATTATTTTTATCTATGCCTCCGGCAACACAAACTATTGTATTTTCAGAAAAATAATGGTTTTTGTAGTAATCAACAATTTTTTGCCTATTGAAACTTAATATATTTTCTTTTTCCCCAATAACCCTCCACCCGGCAGGCTGGTCTTTATAAAGCAAGCTTTCCCAAAGTTCCCCAATATACGCCATTGGAGTGTCTAAATACATATTTACTTCTTCAATTATCACGCCCTTTTCCCGCTCTATTTCTTTTTCCTCAAATTTAGAGTTTGAAAACATATCAGAAATCCAGTCTAGGGCAATATCTAAATGTTTTTTATCTACCTTTGCCCAAAAACCGGTAACCTCTTTTGAAGTAAAGGCGTTATATTCCCCGCCCACCCTATCTAGGGTTTCAGCAATCGATAATGTCGTCGGCCTTTTTTTAGTGCCCTTAAAAAACATGTGTTCTAAAAAATGCGAAATGCCGTTTATATCTTTTGTTTCATATTTTGACCCCGTGCCAACCAATATCAAAACCGTAACGCTATTTGCGCTTTCCATAGGAACCGTTATCAGCCTCAATCCGTTTTTTAATGTTGTTTTTTTATACATACTATTTATTAATTATTTATCTGAAGTATTCTTTTGTTAATTTTTTTTCTTTTTTAAAAATAGATACAATTTTCCAGCTTATCCAAAAAATGAATGATTTTAAATAACCCTTTTCTTGATATCTTCGCAAAGAGGTTGTCGCATAACAATTTGTAAAAAGCTTATATTTTGCTCCGTCTAGTTTTCCCCTATTAATCAAATCATCAAACTCAGCAATTTTTTTATTTTTATCAAATCCTTTTATTCTAAAAAATATATCCCTGTAACAAAATAAAACTCCGTCTATGACTCCGTCATGAATTTTTAAACGGCGCGTCCAATTTTTAAAAAGAAAAAACAACCAACCTTTAAAACTTTTTGTATTTTGCCTGCCTAGAGGGGAGCCTATTGTATTTTTATCTAGCTGATCCACAATTCTTCGGATAGCGCCCTTTTCAAGATAGCTGTCTGCATCTGAAAATATAAAAATTTCTCCTTCTGCAATTTTTGCTCCTTCGTTTCTAGCCGCGCTTACACCTATTTTTTCTAAATAGTTTAAAGCTTTATCAGCGTATAATTTAGCTATCTCAAAAGTTCTATCATCTGAATTATTAACAACTACAACAATCTCTAGTGGATAATTTTCAGCCCTATAAAATTCTATAGTTTTTTTAAGAAATTTTTCTTCGTTGCGGGCGGGTATTATAATTGATACTTTTTTATCTAACTGCATCTGAAATTTTTTTAGCGAGCTCGGAAATTTTTATACGTTCCTGTTTCATTGTGTCGCGGTTGCGTAAAGTAACAGTATCATTTTCCAAGCTTTCAAAATCTACAGTTATGCAAAAAGGCGTGCCAATTTCGTCTTGAGAATAATATCTTTTTCCAATGTTGCCCCTATCATCAAAAGCAACCCTAAATTCTTTTTTCAACATATTATAAACTTCTTTTGCTTTAGCCACTAATTCTGGCTTGTTTTTCAATAGAGGAAATACCGCCACCTTGAATGGAGTAAGTTTAGGGTCAAGACTAAGCACAACGCGATCTTTTTCCTCGCGATAAGCATCGACAAGGAATGCCAATGCCAACCGATCAGCCCCCGCCGAAGTTTCAATAACATAAGGGTAAAATTTCTTCTTTGTATCTTTATCGGTCTCTGATAAGTCTTCTCCAGAAAATTTGCTATGGCGTGATAAATCCCAATCTCCCCTGTTATGAATCCCCTCAATTTCATGCCAGCCAAACGGAAAACGATACTCGATATCTTCAGCCAATCTTGCGTAATGCGCCAATTCATCTTTTGCATGCGGCCTGAATCGTAAATTTTCTTCTTTCATTCCCAAATGTAAATACCATTGCATCCTTTCTTTTTTCCAACTGTCAAAATATTGATCAGCTTCTTTCGGCTCAATAAAATATTGCTGTTCCATTTGTTCAAACTCCCTCATTCGATAAATAAAATGCCCCGGAGTAATTTCGTTGCGGAATGCTTTACCAATTTGCCCAATACCGAAAGGCAAATCTGCCCTCATTGTTATTTTTACATTTTTATAATTGACATAAATACCTTGAGTTGTTTCTCCGCGAAGGTAAGTAAGCGAGGAATCATTTTTTACGGGGCCAAGATGAGTTTCCACAAGTAAATTAAATTTTTTCTGTTCCGTGAGTTCGCCGCCGCAGTCAGGACATTTTTTAATTTTTTCCTCTGCCAAATGGTCTGCCCTGAAACGGTGGTGGCATTTTTTGCATTCCTGAAGAGGATCTGTAAAACCAGATGAAGTATGGCCAGACGCATCCCAAACTTTTTTTTGCATAAGAATACTGCTATCAACTTCAAAAATATTATCATGCTGACGGAACATTTGCTCGCGCCAGGCTTGTTTTATATTATTTATTAATTCCACGCCAGCTGGGCCATAATCATAAATCCCGGCCAAACCGCCGTAAATTTCAGATCCCGGAAATACAAACCCTCGCCTTTTGCACAAGGACACAATTTTTTCCATTAATCCTGCCTGCGCAGGCAGGCCTGTGTTATTTTCTTTTTTCATGCGTTTTTATTAATTTTATTGCACGATGCCGCGACCAGAAATGGTCGGGTCGTCGGGCATACTTGTATTTATAGCTGAACTTTTTGCTGTTATTGTCGTTCCAGTTGCTTGGTCCTCACCAGAAATGGTTGCTTCGCTTATAATATCTACTACAAAGTTTTTTTGGTAAGTGACCGGAGTCAAAGAAACCTGAAAAGAGATTGATTTTGAACTTCCCGCAGAAGCCGTAATATCTCCAGCTGACCAAACAATTTCTCGGCTTGAACTGTCAAAAGAAAATTTAGAAGATTCATCTCCTGGTGATATTAAACCCGTTAGCGCAACACTCTGGGCGAGATTCGCTTTTACTTTAACATTTTTTAGATCATTAAAATAGTTATTAATTGTCCAAGTAATAGTGTATGTTGTAGTTTTTCCGGTAATTGGCGGAATAGGACCGGAGTTTGAAATGGCAGAGTTTTGATAATAACCCTTTTGAGAAATTCCTAAATTTGAATTTACTTTTGTAGCAAAATCTTGGGTAATTTGTGAGATATTAACACTATCCCTAATAACTATATTATTTTTTTCAGAATCAGAAAGAGGCCATCCGTCTTTTAATTTGACGTCAAATTTAACGCTTTCTTCCTGCTGAACATCTAAACGTCTTAAACCTTGAATCTGTTTGTAGTCCCATACAATCAAATTACTATTCGGTTGCGCTTGGCCGCCCTCGGCATTCATAGTAGAAGTGTCAAAAGCCGGACCATTAAGGGTTACTACCATAAATAAATTATCAAAAGGAGTAGACCCTATGTTTCTGAAAAATACTTCGTAATGCAAAAGTTCTCCGGGCGAGGCTACATAGTTTGCAGAACCATTTATTTGTTGCGAGATAAAAAGTAAAGGCTCAATAACCTCAACCTCTATATTTGCATTTTTTATTTCAACAAAACTACCCGCTATTCTCATACCCAGTTTTGCCGTAAAATTTAAATGCGCGCCGGCATCAGCCGTAATTCTTCCTTTAATATTAATTCTGCCTCCCTGCGCTTTGTTAAGCGTTTTAAGCTTCCATTCGGAGTTGTCCAAAGAAGAAGGATTAGAAGTTTCAAAAGTAAAACCGTTTACAGGATCAATTTTTATACTAAGGTTTTCTAAAGGGTAATCTACATTTGAAAAATAATTAATTGAATATTGTATTTCTTTTCCTTTTTCTGCTTTAGATGGCAAATCAAAATCTAATGTAAGAGGCACAGTTTCAATTTTTGTGGTAAAAGTTGTATTTGATTCATAGCGGGCCGTTATATTTTTAGGAATATAAGAAAGGTTTGCTTTTGCCACTTTTAAATCTCCTTCTTTACCCAAAAACCGGGCTTTAATTTTTACAAATTCTTCATCACCTGGATAAATATCTTTTAAATTTTGTGTGATGAGCGTCTTACTGTCTTCTGTCAAAGAATTTTCCGGAAGTTCAAAAATAAGCTTTGGCTGTTCTAAAACAAAATTTCCGTTATTTTTGTACTTTATAGTATATTCAATTTCGTCCCCAACTTTAGCGGTGTCAAAACCTAAAATTTCTAACCTTAAAATTTCTTTTGAAAAAGTACCCTCTCTATAAAACCAAAAAGCGGCGGCGCCCGCAACGACCACTGCCAGCAAAATAAAAAAAATCGTTTGTTTTGACATATTTTAGTTTTTATTTAATGAATATATTTAATAGTTATACTATAAATTATGAAAAGGAATGGTTAGATAGCATATATAAATAATAGTTCTCGGATATTTGTTTTAACAAATTTTGAGAAAATAACTCTATTTTCAGCCTGCTTAAAACCTGCCAATCTTTTTTTAAAATTAATCTTAATATTTTCACAATATCAGAATTTATTTTTTGCGATTTGTTATCTGACCCGAAACATTTTTTACAAATGATTCCACCCTCTTTGTTAGAAAAATAAAGATTATACGGATTTAATTTTTCATAACATTTGGCGCATTTTTGGATTTCTGGCATATAACCCAACTCTGAAAAAAAATTCCAAAAGAAATAATTATATAATAATTGCTGATTATTATCATCTCTTTTATGCTTGTCTAATTTTTGAAATATGTCTGATATTAAACTCCAAAGTTTTTGGTCTTTTTCTTGGCCTTTAATAAAACTATTTAAAAGTTCTGCAATTTTATTTGAAATCATTAATTTTTCTAAATTTTGTGTTATGCCTTTAAACTTTTCTATGGCAACGGAATCCGTGAGGGTCTTATGATTCTTTCCCTGGATAAATTCAATCTCAGATAAACAAAATTTATCAATTCCTCCTCTTAATTTTGAAGTAATTTTTCTGACAGCTCGGGCGCGTATTTCTATTTTTCCAAAATCCTCGGTAAAAATTGAGAAAATTTTGTCGGCTTCCGATCTATCATCTTTTTTAAAAACAAAACCCCTTGTTCTATAATAAGTCGTCATTTTATTCCGCCTATTTTCTTAAAAAACTTAATCTCTTTTCTAATCTTCCCTTTTTCAACTAAATTTTTTACGCCGAACATTTTCTGGTTTAATTTTTTTATTCCCCATTTCAAATCTGTTTTAGAAATATTTCTGCCATAGGCCTGAGAGAAAACTTCTTTTTCCAATTTTACCCTATCAGCTCTGCTTAAGTTGAATAATCCGGCTTCTTTTTGAGCTTGATAAACTTTGGGGTCATATCTCAATTTTTGCCTTAAATCTATTCTGGATATTTCTGATTTCCCCCTAAATATTAAACCGTCGTTAGAAATCTTAGGTTCTGTTTTTCTAATTTTATTGTGCAGTTCATCATTGTGCAAATTTGAAGAAATATCCTCTCTATCTAAAACAGGATTAGCTGATTCTCTGTCTTTTGGCAATTGTTCTGATTCCATAGATTGCGGGATTTTAATTTCTGCCCCCCTTAATATCTCCAATCTATTGCTCTGGATTGCAGAAGATTTGCCACTTGAGGCTGGCTGGTAATCCATATCTGCTTTTTGCGGTTCAGCCGTAGGCTTGCCGTCTTTTTCATCATGATTTTGGTAATCTTGCTTTTGACCGTCTTCTACTTTTTCTATATCAGGCTTTGTTTTACCCAAAGAGTCTCCGCCCTCCACTTTGCCAAAACTTTTTTGAGCAGACATAAATTTCTTTGCCCGAGGTATTTTTATCTTTGAAAAAATGCTGTCTTCCTCTTCCTGTTCTCCTTTGGCTGATTTTTTTAACGCGTCTAAATCTTCTTCTATATCTTTTTTCTCTTTTTCATCAAAAGCTTTTTTTCTATCCTTTTCTAGTTCATCTTTTCTATTTAATTTTCTTGCATTTGTATATTGCACTTTTGGACCCTGCGTTGAAGCCTCGCCAAACTTGCGCTGTTTTTCTTCAATTTTTCGACGCTCATCTATACTTTTTTTTAATTCAGGAACCACAATTTCAAGATTTTCAACTTTTTTTATGTCTTCAAAATCCTCGCTTTTTCTAAATATTTCTAAAAATAAATTTTTAATTGACTTTATAACTGACGCTATAACAAAAACTAAAATGCCCAGCACAACAACCGCGACTGAAAAAATAATCAGAACAAAAAGTAAATTTTCGTTATTTTTTAAAAAAGAAAAATCAAACATTATACCTTTTTATTTTTTAGCGTAGCGATAATTTTTATTTCAACCCCTGCTTCACGCTCCTCTGTAAAAATTTCTGCTGCCCTGAATTTTTTTAATAAAAATTCCTTATTTTTTTCTATTATCAATTTTTCTTTTTTGGGAATACATAATTGAACCGAAATTTTATCTTGGGGAACCAACTTTTGTTCTTTTCTCTGATCTTGAACAAGTCTAACTAAATCTCTTACTATTCCTTCTTCTTTTAATTCTTCTGTTAAATTTATATCTAGTTCAACTTCATTTGCAATATCTTTATCAAAAATTATTTCCTTAACATTCACTTCGTCTTTTATCAAATCCAATAATTCTTTCTCGTTTCGGATTTCGGATTTCGAATTTCGGATTTTCAGCAGTGAAAGCGGTTGTCTAACTTTTATTGCTTTTGCAGATCTTTCAGCAAGCGCCAAATTAACAATATTTCTTACTTCATCCATTTTTGCTTCCAATTCTAAATCTGTATGGCCTTCTCTTTTTATATCCGGCCAGTCGCACAAATGAACAGATTCTGGCATGCTTTCGTTTTTTAAACTAAAATACATCTCTTCTGCAAAAAACGGCATTATTGGAGCTATTATTTTTGCAATATTTAAAAGCGCATAATAAAGCACGGCTATCGCCTCGTTCCTGTTTATATTGTCTTCGTGAAACCTTTTTCTTGATCTTCTTATATACCATAGAGACAAATCATTAATAAAGAAACCTTCTATCATTAAAACCGTTTTGGCTGCATCATATTTGTCTAAAGAAAATTTTACCGCGCTGATTAAGTGATCTGTTTTAGATAAAATCCATTTGTCCAAAATATTCTGCGTTTTTATGGCATCTGTTTTAGGAAAATCTTTTTTATCTACATAAGTAGTTAAAAAAGTATAAGCATTTTGAAGTGTTAACAATTTTCTTTTAGCCTCGTCTAAAACATTATATCCAAACTTTAAATTTTCTGCCGGATTTTGTTTCATACAAACCCAACGTATTGGATCAACGCCAGATTTTTCTGCAGCTTCGTCAAACCAAATAGCATTTCCTTTTGACTTGTGCATTTCTTCATCCTTTTCATCGTGCACAGTGGCATAGCCAAAAACAGTTTTCATTGGTGAAGAATTTTCCAAAACAGCTGACATTACCAGCAAAGAATAAAACCAATTTTTAAATTGGCCGGGAAACGATTCACAAACCAATTCAGCAGGAAACCATTTTTTCCAGTAGCCCCTATCTTCAAAATATTTTATTGTAGAAAACGGAACAATTCCTGCATCAAGCCACGGATTTCCCACATCTTTAATTCTTGAGGCTGTTTTTTTGCACTTTTTGCATTTTATTTTTACATTGTCTATCCAAGGCTTGTGCGGAGAATTTCCTTCAAATTTTTCCCAGCCTTCAACTGCTCGTTTTTTTAACTCTTCTTTTGATCCAATGACTTCAAAATTTCCGCATTCACACTCAAAAATAGGTAAAGCCAAACCCCAATACCTTTTTTTGGAAATCAGCCAGTCGCGCATATTTTTTAACCAATCCAGCTCTCTCTCTTTTCCAAAACTTGGAATCCAGTTTATCTTTTCTGTAATTTTTTGCAAATTTTTTCTAATTTTATCCATGGAAATATACCACTCATCAACAACTCTCCAAACTAATTCTGTTTTGCATCTCCAACAAGTCGGGTAGCGGTGAGTGTAATCTTCTGTTTTAAAAAAGAAGTCTCCGTTTTTATATGTTTTTAAATAATCAAAAATTATTTCCGGATTTTGTTTTGCATTTTTTCCAGAAAACTCTTCCATGCCGTCTAAATAAACAGCTCCCTCATCAATAACATCTATTACAGCCAAATCTTCTCTCTGGCCAATTTTAAAGTCTTCTTCACCTGCTCCGGGAGCGCAATGCACAATTCCCGTTCCTTCAATTTCTGTCACCAAATCTTTATCTAAAACAACCGTGTGAAAAGTTTTTAATTTTTCTGATGCTATTTTTTTAATTCTGGGCAAATTATCAAAAGGCCCTTCATATTTTATGCCTTTTAAATCTTTGCCTTTTATTGATTGGGCTAAAATAAAGTCTTTATCTAATATCTTTTCAGCCAGACTTTTTAATAAAATTAATTCTTCGTTGTCTTTTTTATAAATTCCGTATTCAAATTCAGGATTTATTATCAACGCCACGTTTGCCGGTATTGTCCAAGGAGTAGTTGTCCAAACCAAAAACTTTTTGCCTTTTAGCTTACCTTCTATTATAGGAAGCTTAAAATAAATTGCTTTGTGAGTTATTTCTTTGTATTCTTCTGTCAAAATTTCGTGCTGTGAAATTGCGGTTCCGCATCTTGGACACCATGGCACAGAGTCCCTTCCTTTATATAAGTAGCCTTCTTCCCAGCATTTTTTCAAAAAGTGCCAAATAGCATAGTTATTTTCATCAGACATTGTGTAATAGCTGTTTTCCCAATCCATCCACTGGCCAAGCCTTATTGACTGAGTGGTTTGGATTGCCGAATATTTTTTGACTCTTTCTTTGCATTTCTCAACAAATTTATCTACGCCATAGGCCTCAATATCTTTTTTATTTTTAAATCCCAGTTCTTTTTCAACTTCCACTTCAACCCAAAGACCTTGGCAGTCAAAACCGTTTTGATAACGCTCGTCAAAACCCTGCATTGCTTTATACCTTTGAAATAAATCTTTATAGGTTCTTCCCCATGCGTGGTGCACGCCCATTGGGTTATTTGCGGTAATTGGACCGTCCAAAAATGACCAAGGTTTTTTGCCTTTATTTTTTTTTCTCAGTTTTTCAAAAATTCCATTGTTTTGCCAGAACTCTAGAATTTCTTTTTCTTTCTCTGCAAAATTATACATATTTATATTTTTATTAGTTCGCCGACGTTAGGATATAAATTAAGCCCGGATTTTCGTGTCGCTAAAAATTGCTCATTTTTATTAAGTCCTTTTAGCAAGCCCGCCATAAGCCATAAAGGGTCGGCGTGGCTTATAACTAAAATATTTTTATTTTGATATTCTTTTTCAATATCACTCAAAAAAGATTTCAGCCGGACCAAAATATCGTTCCAATTTTCTCCGCCCTTAGGTCTTTTCGTAAATCTTTCTGATTTTTCTGAAAAGAAATTTTCATATTCTTCATAGGTTTTTCCTACAAATTCGCCCATTTTAATATCCAACAGCCGCTTATCATAGTTTATTTTTTTAATGCCCAGAATTTTCGCCGCAATTTCTGATGATTGTTTTGTCCGCAAAGCCGGCGAAGCAAAAATTATACTTATTTTTTCTTTTTTTAAATTCTCAGCGGCATTTTTAATCATCTCCTTGCCTTCCTCTGTAATAGATAATGTAGAATCTGCATCAGCTGGATAATTTATTCTTACACTATTTTTTTGATAAATTGTCTGTCCGTGCCTCAATAAAAAATATTTGTTATTTAGTTTCATCACATCTTTTCTAACGTTTTAATCCCGAGCATCCATAAACCATTTTTCATAATGATAGTAAACGCTTCAGTTAGCGCAATTTTATATGGCGAAAACTCATCATTTTTATCAACTATTTTGTTTTTTACATAATAACTGTTAAATTCGCTTGCAAGCTCTGTCAAATATAAAACTAAAAAATGCGGCTCATAATTTTCAGCGGCTTTAAAAACAATTTCTGGAAAATAACTCATCATTTTTTCAAGCTGGCCAATTTCAGCTGGCAATTTTTTAAAACTCTCTTTTATTTTTTCAACTTTTGCCTTTCTTAAAACAGATTCTGCTCTTGTATAAGAATACTGCAAATACGGGCCGGAGTCTCCTTCAAAAGAAATTGACTTATCAAAGTCATAAATAATATCAGAACCAATTGATTGCTTTAAAATTGAATATTTTATTGCCCCAACTGCCACTTTCTCTGAAATTTCTGCTTTCTCTTTGCCAGATAATTCTCTATTTTTAACTTTTTCTTCTACTAACTTTTCGACTTTTTCAATTAACGACTCTCCTATAATAACTTTTCCGGTTCTTGAAGACATTTTTCCTTCGGGCAAACGCAACATTCCGTGGCCAATATGTTTTGTTTTTTCCGCAAGCTTTTTGTTTGTCTGGCCCATTGCAACAATCATTACTTTAAAATATTCGTTAACTTCATTTCCAGTCACAATTACAGATTTGTCATAAGCATACTTTTTGTATTTTATTTCCGCTAATCCTAAATCTTTTGCCTCGTAAGTAGGCAATCCCCCAGAATTAATAAATACTCTTGTATGTAAACCAAACTTTTCTCCTTTAAAAATAATTACTCCATTTTCACCTTTTTCAAAAACTTTATCTTTTAGGCCTTTTTCAATAATTTTTTTACCAACTTCACCGGTTTCACTTTCAAAAATAAAATAATCAAACTTTGTGCCAAGTTTTTTGTAAATTTTATCAAAATGCTTTAAACTTTCTTTCTTGCCAGCGTCATATAATTTATTTACATTTTTATCGCTTCTATTATATATCTTTTTATTAAGCTCTATTATTTCTTTTTTTATACCATCGTTTTCTTCGTAGCTTTTTGCTCCAAAAGCATAAGCTTGGCCCCAACTTAAACCTTTATTTTGCATTTTACCCCAAATTGCTTTGGCAACATGAATTCCAACATCACCCTGATAACAAACTCTTTTTACTTTCGCTCCCTGAAATTCATAAATCCGCGACAATGATTCTCCAATGGCGTTACTCATTAAATGCCCGATGTGAAACTCTTTAAAAGGATTTGGATCGGTATAATCAATTATAATCCTTCGACCTCGCTCAGGACCTTCGGCTTTTCCATAATTCTTGTCTATGTTTTTTAAGTTATCAATAAAAAATTTGTCTGCAATAAAAAAATTGATGAACCCCGGCCCAGCAATTTCTATTTTAGAAAATAAATTATTTTTTAGCGTAGCGATATTTTTTTGCTTTTCTATTTCTTTTTTAATAAGTTCTGCAATTTCTCTTGGATTTTTTCCTAACTGTTTAGCTAAAACCAGCGCAACATTGCTTGAATAATCTCCATAATTTTTATCATCCGGAACTTCAACCGAAAAAACTGCGGCTTCTTTTGTTAAACCCTTTATTGCCTCGCCCATAAGGCTACGGCCGAGGGCTTTCTCAATTATTTTTTTAATCTCCTCTTTTATTGTCATTTTGTTAATAAATCTCTGATAATTTTATCCTGATTTGTGTCGTATGACATTATTCTGTCTTTTCCACTCGGATTTCCCACTTTACTGCAATTTTCCTGTCTAAAGCCGTCTTTGTGCATTAACTGAAAAGTTATAACATAACCATTCAGCCCAAATTTTTCACCAATCTGCATTATTACAAAAAAATCTTCTGGATTTTCACCATTCTTTTTTATTTTTTGCATTACTGCATTTATTGCCATTAATTGTTGATCTCCAAATCTTCCAAGCGGTATTTTTCCTTTCAAGTCAGAAAAAGTTTTTGCTCCAATTGATTCTGGAGAGCAATTGGTAAATTTAAAACTATCAATCACGGTTCTGAAAAATTCATTTGGAAACTCTATTGTATGCAAAATACCAATAATCATAGAAAAATCAGAGCCATAAAATTCATAAGCGGCCTTTTGATTTGGGACTAAAGCTTGCGTCGCAATTTTTATTTCTGAATATTCAACGCCATTTGAATTTTTTATCTTTGATCCAATTTGAGTTCGCGTCATGCCCGGATAATTTTTACCTGTTTTTTGAATAATCATTATTACTACTGTTCCATTGAGTGTTGTAATCTTCAGGTCGCATAAATTAACTTCTTTTGCAAACGCTTCATAAGGCTCAATTTTCCACCCTTTGAACACAGGGTAATTGAAGGTAAATCCGCTCATCCCTGGGCAGGAAAAGTCGCGAATCTCTACTGTTTTATAATTTTGATTTGAAGGCTTATTTAAAAATGAAAATATTGTCATAAATATTAGAACTAAAATTAATATTGTTAAAACCGCTACTAAAATTAGAAATCTTTTTTTCATATTTCAATTTAATTAATAATAGTTCCAATAAATGGTTTGTTGTTTAAAAAATCTTCAAGGCGATCTAAATTCTTGCCATTAATCATTACCACTTTTAATTTTAATTTTTCAGCCATTTTTGAAGCTCTCGGATCAAATGGCATAGACAAACCTGGCGTCCATTTATCACCTACAATTTTTTGAAAATCTTTCCAGCTTATTTCTTTTATTGCTTTTGCATCTGGAAATTGCTTTGGGTCTTTGTTGCAAACATAATCAATGTTTGTAAGATTGATTATTGTTTTTATATTATAAGTTTTTGCAATCTGGACCGAAACATAATCAGTGGACCAGCCGGGCTTCCAACCGCCGGCAACCACAATATTTTTTTTATTTGTTATTTTTTTTGTTGGGTCTTCAATTATTTTTGAATCTGCCAAGTTGCCAAATAGATGTTTTATCACTTCTGCATTTAATCGTGAAATTTTAATTCCCATCCAGTCTCTATTAGTATTATTTGCGCCGAACTCTGCCAATGCTTTTTGGTATATTCTGCAAATTTTACCTCCGCCAACAATAATAAAAAATCTTGTCTTGTTAATATATTTTTCTAAACAGTGCTTAAAATTCTTCAAAAAACCAAAGTCAATCTCCCCAGGAGCCACCAAACTCCCTCCTAATGAAATTATAATAGTTTCTTTATTTATCGCCATATTATTTAATTTTTTCTTTCAGTTCTTATTTCCACAATAAATCGCTTACAATTTTTTCTTGTTTTATATCATAAATCATAGTTCTGCTCTTTCCGCTAGGGTTTCCCACCTTATTGCAATTTTCTGGCTTAAAATCATCCTTATGAGATAATTCATATGTTACACTCTCTGCAACACGAATTCCTTCGGCGTTTGTCTTTACATCTGGCGTGGTTGTCGCATAAAAATCATTCGGATTTTCTTTGTCTTCTATTAATTTTTTAACCACTTCTTGCGCTCCCTTTGCGGCCAAGCCCTTTAAATAATCTTCAGAATATAAGTAGTATTGGCTCACTAATTTTTTTAGTGGCAAAGCCCCAATGGTTTCCGGCGAACAAGTAAATTTGAATGTTTCAATTATTTTATCTACAAAAACTTTTCCTGAATACCCGTTACCCTCGTGCATAAACGGATAAATAGTAACAGTAGAATCGCTTGCGTAAAAATTCATAAATGGCAACCCTTCTGAAATTTCTGGATTATCATACCGCAGAATCATATAATATTTTGCTCCGTTCTTATTAGTCTTAATATTCGGATTATTTTCTATTGTTGAATTATTCGGACCCTTATATGCATATTCGCTTTTAACAATTTTAATCTGCGGAGCAGCGTCAAAATCTATATTGCTGGGATTATTTAAGTATAAAATATATTCGCTGTCGCTGACTTTTTTAATACTGGCGAATTCCCAGCCTTTAAAAACAGGATATTCAAAACTAAATCCGGGAATTTCGGAAAATGTTTTTGTTTCTATAATTTTTGGTCTTTTCAAAAAATAAAATATTCCCATAATTATTAAAATTATTAATAATATTATTAAGATGATGACCAATATTAAAAGTTTTTTATTCATATATTTTTTATTAATAATATTTCATTTAATAATAGTTCCAATAAATGGTTTGTTGTTTAAAAAATCTTCAAGGCGATCTAAATTCTTGCCATTAATCATTACCACTTTTAATTTTAATTTTTCAGCCATTTTTGAAGCTCTCGGATCAAATGGCATAGACAAACCTGGCGTCCATTTATCACCTACAATTTTTTGAAAATCTTTCCAGCTTATTTCTTTTATTGCTTTTGCATCTGGAAATTGCTTTGGGTCTTTGTTGCAAACATAATCAATGTTTGTAAGATTGATTATTGTTTTTATATTATAAGTTTTTGCAATCTGGACCGAAACATAATCAGTGGACCAGCCGGGCTTCCAACCGCCGGCAACCACAATATTTTTTTTATTTGTTATTTTTTTTGTTGGGTCTTCAATTATTTTTGAATCTGCCAAGTTGCCAAATAGATGTTTTATCACTTCTGCATTTAATCGTGAAATTTTAATTCCCATCCAGTCTCTATTAGTATTATTTGCGCCGAACTCTGCCAATGCTTTTTGGTATATTCTGCAAATTTTACCTCCGCCAACAATAATAAAAAATCTTGTCTTGTTAATATATTTTTCTAAACAGTGCTTAAAATTCTTCAAAAAACCAAAGTCAATCTCCCCAGGAGCCACCAAACTCCCTCCTAATGAAATTATAATAGTTTCTTTATTTATCGCCATATTATTTAATTTTTTCTTTCAGTTCTTTAAAAAGTTCTAAAAATTTAGGCAGTTTATTGTAAAGAGCGTCAGCGAATTTTTCATCGTAGGTATGGACGGCCAGGTTTCTTTCGTCGCAAATTTTATCCCAAAGATCTTCATAATTGATTACGCCACGCTTAAATCCTTCTTTAAAACAATCTTTTGGTGACAAGCACGTTACTCCTTTCTCCTGGTATAAATATGATTTTAAAGCTTTCCATGCCGCATCAAAACACAATTCAAATCTCTTAATAGCAGAATCCCGATACTCCTCATTTTTTTCTTTTTTCAAAATTTCTTCAAGTTTTTTTAATGTTTTTAAAAACTTCTCTTTTTCGCTTTTTAATTTTGTCATAGTTTTTTTAGTTAATATATTCTTTATTTTGCGAAACAACTTCTATAAAATTTTTATCAGCGCTTTTAAAATCAACAACATCAAATTTATATAATGTGGGTATTTTTTCATTCAAGTCTTCTCGTATGTCGTAGACTGTACCATAAGGAATTTTTTTGGGACCTTCAATGCCAATATCAATATCCGATCTTTCATGGCTTTCGCCGCTTACGCGGGAGCCAAAGAAAAAAACCTTGTATTTTTTCAAATCAAGATGTTTACCCACAATTTTCAAAATTTCCTTTTTCAATTTTTCTTCAGAGTAATACTCTAATTTCATATTATTCCAGTTTATCCTATTCTACCCAAAATTTAAAGGGCTTATTACGGTATTATATAATATTAAGATTATTTTACTAAATTTCTATCGATACTAAGATTTGTAAAGCTTCACATTTGTTAGTATTATATTTTTATAATAAAAAAGCCCCGGGCAGACGAACTTAATCATCTGCTCGGGGACCCGACGTCATTAGGCAAGCCCAAAACCTATTTTTTTTTCTCGGGGATCACGTGTCGCGAAACCATCGGCATCTTGATTGAAGCGATTCACAATCACCTCGACTTTACCACATTGAGGGAGACAGAGAATGGCAAACCCCTCTAACGACCGCAAGACAGAATCGGCGAGATGTTGACGAATTGCGTTTGTTCGTTCCGGCTTTTCAAATAAGCCCAAAATGGAACAAATCAGCTCCTCACCCAAGCAGTTTTGTACGAGATCGACGGGGAAAAAAACTGAGATTTCACTCTCCCAAAGACCCAGTGGAGCGCTGGCAGCCATTTGAAGTTGGCGAATCAAACTTTCCAGTTTGCCTTGGCCAACGTCATTGGGTATTCCATAAACAATCAACACGGGCATTGGATTGCCTCCAAACAAGAAGTGATTGTTGCCGAAAAGGACTATGCAAACATTAGCATAAAAACAAAAGCTTGTCAACAGTGATTTTGTGTGATAAGATAAGGTCATGAACCCCGTTAGAAATTCGGGTGTTCATATGTAAGTAAATGGAATTTGCCCCAAATAAAAATTAAGGCAGATTTCTAACGGGGTGAAGATATATTCAGAAAATAAAAAAGCCTATTATGACTATGAGATACTCGAAAAGTTCGAGGCGGGTTTGGTTTTGCTTGGCACCGAAGTTAAATCAATTAGGGGCGGACACATTGCTTTAGCCGGGTCTTATGTTATTTTAAGGGACGGAGAAGCTTTTTTAATAGGGTCAAAAGTGCCTGCTTACCAGCCAAAAAACGCTCCAGACGGATATAATTCTGAAAGGCAGAGAAAACTTCTTTTAAGCAAAAAAGAGCTAAATTATCTTGCTGGAAAGTCTAGTATGAGGGGTTTTTCTTTGGTGCCCTTGAAAATACATGCGAACAATGGTAGAATAAAGCTCGAATTCGGGTTAGCTAAAGGAAAGAAGAAATTTAATAAAAAAGAGAAAATAAAGAAAAGAGACATAGAAAGAGAGGTTAACCGCGAATTATCAAAATAATTTGGGGATGCAAGTTTTGATGGATTGTTCTTTAAAGCAAGGCAAGTTGAGCTTTTTCAGGGCTCGTTAATATCTGGAAAAAAACATAATTGCTAATTTTAATTTTAATAAGCAACCCGCGTTAGCTTTCGCTTAATGCGGCATCTTCACCATTGACTCCTAATAAATGAATGAAGGTGTTATATTATTAGGATAGAAAACTTTATTCCTCGGAAAGTTTTTGAAATTAAGAGGATAAGGCATTAAAAATTTTGTTATTTTTTTATTTAGTGCTCGAACATCAAAAATGACTAAACTTGTAGAATTGCTTTAAAAAACTTTTCAGACGGGATTTCAATATCCCCATCTCCACATAATAAAAATTAATTTGAATAAAGTATTAATAAACAATTTTATAAGGGCAAAAGAGGTAAGAGTAATTTCAGAAACCGGCGAACAGCTCGGGATTATGAATATATTCCAAGCAATTGATTTAGCAAAATCGCACGGATTAGATTTAATACAGGTTACTGAAAAAGTTGAACCTCCGGTTTGCAGAATTGCCAATTATGGAAAATATCTTTACCAACAGCAGAAAAAAGAAAAGAAAATGGCAAAGCCCAAGGGCGGCGAATTAAAAGAAATACGGCTGACTTTTAATATTTCACCTCACGATATGGAAATAAGGGCAACGCAAGCGAAAAAATTTTTAAATGAAGGAGATAAAGTAAAAATAAATATGTCGTTGCGAGGAAGAGAAAAAGCAATGGGAGATTTTGCTAGGCAAAAAGTAATATCATTTTTAGAAACACTAGATAAATTAATACCAATTAAAGTTGAAAGGGATATAAAGCGTGAGCCAAGAGGATTCACAATGATTATCTCAAAAAAATAAAGACATGATGAAAACAAAGAAAGCATTAATAAAAAGGTTTAAAATAACTAAAAATGGAAAGATTCTCAGACGTCTTACCGGCCAAAACCACTACAGGTCTAAAAAGACTGGAGAACAGAAAAGAAAGGGTCGCAAATGGGTTCCATTAGCTAAATCAGAAACAAAAAGAATTAAGAGGTATTTGAGCATATAATAATTAATCGAAAGAGAAATCCTTCTATTCAGCTCAGCTTGAATATCAGGATGATTTACTCACTTCGTTCTTAAATCACATGTCCAGAGTAAAAAGAGGTACACAATCTCACAAACGCAAAAAGCATTTATTAAAACATGCTAAGGGTTTTCAATTTGGAAGAAAATCAAAGTTTAAATTAGCAAAAGACGCGTTAAGGCATGCATGGACTTACGCATACAGAGATAGAAAAGTTAAAAAAAGAACCTTTAGAAATTTGTGGAGTTTGCAGATAAATTCGCTGGCCAGAGAAAACGGAATTACTTACAGCAGGTTGATAAACGGCTTAAAAACTAAAAAGATAGAATTAGACAGAAAAGTATTATCAGAATTAGCGAATGAATATCCAGAAATTTTTAAACAGATTTTAGAAGAAGTAAAAAAATAAAAGCGGATATCTATCTGAACCTAGACACAATTATTTTTCTTTAAGAAAGTTATTCGCTTTACCTAAAATCCTTTGACTCTCTTTCCGTTTTTTTAGTCTATTAATTATTTCATCAAATGTCAGCCATTCATAACCTTCGTGTTCAAAAGAAATTCTGACATCTTTTGTTTCGGACATAGCCAAAAAGTAAGTAACAAATTTTAAAACAGTCTGACCTATTTTAAATCCACGCTTTATCTGATATTCGTATTTTACTTTGAAAAAAAATCTTATTGTCTCTTTGAATCCGAAAATTAATTCTTTTATTTCAATACCAGTTTCCTCTTTACATTCTCTAACGGCCGCATCTTCTGGCTTTTCCCCCTTTTCAACCAATCCTTTTGGAAAATCCCAAGAATCCGGCTTATGTTTTAAAAGCAAATATTTAATCTCGCCATCATCTTCCTTATAAAAAACTATAATTCCGGCTGATTTTTCTACTGGCATTCTATTTAAAATGTTTTAATAATTCTTCTACTGGCAGGGTGTTTATAATGTCTGATTTTTCGGCCCAGCCGCGGCGGGCTTGGGCGATTCCAAATTCTATAAATCTCATTTGGTCTTTTTGATGGGAGTCCGTATTGATTATCATTTTTACTCCAATTTTTTTTGCCATTTTAATATAAATGTCTTTTAAATCTAATCTTTTCGGCCAAGAATTAATTTCTAAAATTGTTCCCGTTTCTTTTGCTGTTTTTAATATTTTTTCCAAATCAACTTGATATTCGTCTCTTTTTTGGATTATTCTGCCCGTTGGATGGGAAATAATATCAATGTTTTTATTTTTCATTGCTTTAATAATTCTTTCAGTCATTTCTTTTTTTGGCATTTTTAAAGAAGAATGGACGCCAGCTATTACATAATCTAATTTTTCTAAAATCTCGTCTTTAATATCAACTGAGCCGTCATTCAAAATATTTGTTTCGCAACCGTGCAATATCTTAAATTTGAAATTTGAAATTTGAAATTTGAAATTAAGTCTTTTAATTTTTTCGCGCTGTTTTAATAATTGACTTTCGTTTAGGCCGTTTTCAATTCTTAAAAATTTTGTGTGGTCAGAAATTCCAATATATTCATAACCCAAATCTATTGCAAATTTTGCCATATCTTCAATAGAATTTTCTCCGCCGTCCCAATTTGAATGACAATGCAAATCGCCCTTAATATCTTTGTACCCAATTATTTTTGGCAATTTACCCTCCATAGCCAGTTGTATTTCTCCGGTGTCCTCGCGCATTTCTGGTTCAATATATTCTAGGCCGATGGCTTTGTAGACTTCTTCTTCTGTCTTGCCGGCAATCATTTTTCCTTGCCCTGAAGGATTTGAAGGGTTGCTGAAAAAAACTCCGTATTCATTTAGTTTTAACCCTTTTGAAATTGCAATTCTGCGAGTTGCAATATTGTGCTCTTTTGAACCGGTAAAATATTGCAAAGCTGAACCAAAACTTTCTTCTTTCACAACTCTCAAATCAATATCAAATCCCTGTTTTAAATGAACCGATGATTTTGTCGGCCCTTTTGCCCATACTTTTTCAATGCTTGGCAAAGATACAAAAAAATCATTAATTTTTTCCGAATTGCCAGAAGCTATTAAAATATCCACATCACCTATGGTTTCTTTCATTCTTCTAACAGAGCCAGCCACGCTGATTTGCTTTGTTTCCTTCAAGTTTTCTAATTTTGAAATTATCTGTCTCACCGTTGGCATAATAAATCCCAATAAAACTCTGCCCCTATCAACTTTCAAAAATTCAATTCCCTGCAGAATATTTTTTTCTGTCTTTTCTCCAAAGCCAAACAAAGGAGCCACTTTATGAGCTTTGGCAGCTTTTTCCAGCTCCTTAATTGTTTTAATGCCTAACTTTTTATAAAGCGTTTTTGCTTTTTGAACTCCCATTCCTTCTATCTTTGTCATTTCTGTAAAATCCACCGGTAAAAATTTTTTTAATTTTTCGTATTCTTTTATTTTTCCTGTCTTAATATGCTCTTCAATTTTCAAAGCCAAATTTTTGCCAATTGTCGGAATCTCTTCCAAGCCCGCAATTCCCTTATCAAGATAAATTTCTCCAATATCTTCTTCTAATGACTCCATGGCCAGAGCCGCCCTTTTATAAGCAATAATTCTAAAATCCCGCTCACCCTTATCGAGCAGAGATGCCATATTAAAAAATATTTTCGCAATTTCCTGGTTTCTCATTTTATCTTATTATTATGGTTCTACTACTGGTTTTTCATGTGATACTATAATGCCGTCTCCTCTTAAAGAAACGTTATTTCTGACCAACAGAAGCAAAATTGCAGCCAATATTGTAAGTCCGCTGACAAAAATAAAAAGTATTTGAAAACCAAAAAAAGAAGCTATGAGGCCTCCCAATCCTCCTGCTATTCCAGCTCCCGCTCCAATAGATGTTGTTTCCATAGACCACTCAAATGCTTCTTTGCCTTTATCTATGTGGCGGGTGAATATAGCCAGCCAAGAAGGAAGCGCCATTGCCATTCCGACAGCATGAACTACCTGAAAAAAATAAATATGCCATGGGATTGTAGAAAATAAATATCCGACCGGGACAATGGCTACAACAAAAAGACCCAGTACCATAAACCAAAAATCGTCTTTTTCTCCGGGATGCTTGTCTAAAAACCTGCCTATTGGTATTTCAATAAGCGACTTTGCTATCCAATAAGATAATGCTGCAAACCCCGCTACCTCTGCAGCTTTTGCCGGATTATCAATTGTTATCTTTTGTAAAATAAATAAGGCAAAAATGGGAGACAAAAGGCCCCAGCCTAAATTAAAAAAGAAATCGCTTGTTATTAAAACTTTTACAATTTTGCTAATTAATTTTGGCATAATTTTATTATATTAGTTTTTTTATATTATATATCGCTACGCCATATATTATATATCGCTACGCCATATATTATATATCGCTACGC
>ERZ1292632.350-Hain-H43-01um-R2-350-length-47532-cov-7_pt1 | contig 47532 bp, 44 predicted proteins | sample MGYA00564407_ERZ1292632 | MGnify/ENA primary metagenome ERZ1292632 (study PRJEB36523, sample SAMEA6512637) | groundwater metagenome | collected 2019-01-08 | study: AquaDiva: Metagenomics assemblies of 32 groundwater samples | reverse complement strand
GCGCCAGCCTGGAGGACGCGCAGGCGGCGGCGGCGACGGGCCAGATCGCGCTGTCGCAATGCTGGGCCGGGCTGCTCGCCGAACGCGGCATCACCGCCGCGCAGATGCTGGTGACGCTGGACGACCTCGAAAACCGCCGCCGCTACCTCAACGCCTCGGCCACGCTGGAGCGGCTGATGGCGCTCGGTGTCGTGCCGGTGGTCAACGAGAATGACAGTGTCGCGACGGCGGAAATCCGCTTCGGCGACAATGACCGGCTCGCGGCGCGCATCGGGCAGGCGGCACGGGCCGACGCGGTTGCGCTGCTGTCGGACGTGGACGGGCTTTACACCGCCAACCCGCACGTCGATGCGAGCGCCATGCTGATCGAGACGATTGAGACGATAGACGCCCGGATCATGGCCATGGCCGACGGCGGCTCCGCGTCGGGCATGGGGTCAGGCGGGATGGTGTCGAAAATCCAGGCGGCGAAGATCGCCACCGGCGCGGGCGCGCACCTCGCTATCCTGTCGGGCAAGGTCGATGCGCCGCTGTCGCACTGGGCGAAGGGCGGCAAGGGCTCGATTTTCCTGGCCGCCCCGGCGAAAGGCGCGCGCAAGGGCTGGCTCGCCGGCCGCCTGACGACGCGCGGGCGGCTGGTGATCGACGCGGGCGCGGAAAAGGCGCTTGGGCGCGGCAACAGCCTCCTGCCCGCCGGGGTCGCCAGCGTGCAAGGCGCGTTCGAGCGCGGCGACGTGGTCGATATCGTCGCGCCGGACGGCCGGGTCATCGCGCGCGGCCTGATCGAATATGACAGCGCCGCCGCCGCCAGGATCGCCGGCCGCCGCAGCGAGGAGATCGCCGCCTTGCTGGGCGAAATGCCGCGCTCCGTCCTCGTCCACCGCGATCATATGGCGATGATGTGAAGCCCGTGCCGTTCCGCATTGCAATGACGGGCGCGACCGGCTTCGTCGGCACCGAAACGCTGGAGCAGGCGCTCGGCGAAGGGTTCCGCGTGAACGCCCTGACCCGCAAGGCGCAGCCGCCCCGCGCACGGCTCAAATGGGTGCCCGGATCGCTGGAGGAAGCCGCCGCGCTCGACACGCTGGTGCGCGACGCGGACGCGGTCATCCACATCGCCGGCGTCGTGAACGCCCCCGACCGTGAGGGGTTTGAAGCGGGCAATGCGCGCGGAACGGTGGCCGTGATCGACTCGATGCGCCGGCGCGGCATCAAGCGTCTGGTCCATGTCTCCTCGCTCGCTGCGCGCGAGCCGGCGCTGTCCGATTATGGCTGGTCGAAGGAACTGGCCGAGAAACACGTCAAGGCGAGCGGCCTCGACTGGACCATCGTGCGCCCGCCCGCCATCTACGGCCCCGGCGACCGCGAGATGCTCGAACTGTTCCGCATGGCCAAGCGCGGCCTCATGATGCTGCCGCCCGGCGGCCGGCTGTCGGTCATCCAGGTCGGCGATCTTGCGCGCCTGCTGCTTGCACTGGCGCAGGAGAAGGAAAACAGCCTCACCCGCAGCTACGAAGTCGATGACGGTAGCCCAAGCGGCTGGGACCACAAGGACTTCGGCGCGGCGATCGGCCGCGCGGTCGGCCGCAACGTTCGCGTCATCGCGACCCCCGAATGGCTGCTGTCGATCGCTGCGCGCGCCGACCGGCTGGTCCGCGGCAAGCGCGCGAAGCTAACCCCCGACCGGGTCGATTATTTCTGCCATCCCGACTGGGTGGTGGCAAAACGCAAGCAACCGCCCAAGCGGCTATGGCTGCCGCAGGTGCCCACCGAAGAGGGATTGAAGGCAACGGCGGCCGCCTACCGGGAAAAGGGCTGGCTCTAACGCCTGTTAGCGCCGTGCGGAACCGCAGGCTTGCTTCGTCGCTTGCTCTGTCATGACCGATCCCGTCATCGACCCAGACCGTCCGAGCGACCGCCGCCTGCAACGCGCGGGCTTCACGGTCGTGTGCATCATCCTCGCCATCATCGCCTGCGTCTTCGTCGGCTTCAATCTCTGGCATGGCGAGCAGCTGAAAGAGGATCAGGCGACCGGCGAAAACCGCGCGACCGAGCATACCGGCACCAAGCTGGACTGATGCGTCAGCGAGTCTCCGCCGCAGGCTTCTTCGCCCGCTGCTCGGCCAGAAACTCGCTGATCGCCTGCCCGCTGGCGTTGAGCAAAGGATAGGTGCGCGCGTCGCTCAGCCAGTCAGGACGGCGCGCCGCGCTGCCGTAGAAAGTGTCATAGACAAGGCTGAAGGCGAGGAAGACCAGGGTCGCGCCGATCAGCCCCTTGACCGCGCCGAACCCCGCGCCCAGCACCCGGTCGATCGGCCCCAGCACCGACTGGCGCGTGCGGCGGCCGATGGCGTGCGCGATGAGCTTTCCCGCGCCGAAGGTGACGCCGAACACCAGCACCAGCGCCAGCATTGCCGCCCCGCTGCTGTTACCGACGAAGGCGCTCAGCAGTTCGGCGGCCGAAGCATGGAACAGGCGGATGGCGAAGATCGCCAGCACCCAGGCGATCAGCGACAGCGTCTCCAGCACGAACCCGCGCATCAGCCCCAGCACGGCGCATCCGCCGATCGCGAGCAGAACGAGAATGTCGATGGCGTTCATGCGCTAGCCCTAGAATTTGACTGTTCCCCGGCGCAGGCCGGGGTCCAGTTCCACCTTCGCAGCGGGCCCCCGGCCTGCGCCGGGGAACAAGTCGGACGGCAATCAGGTCTCGCGCTATCCCCGCCCGAGCATCTGGTCAACAAGCTGGCTCAAGGTGCGGAAGCCGCTGACCGCAATGCCCTTGACCCCGTCGGCAGCGGACGCGGGAATGAAGGCGCGGTTGAAGCCGAGCTTGGCGGCCTCCCGCAACCGCAACGGAGCATGGGCGACCGGGCGTATCTCGCTCGACAGCGCGATTTCGCCGAACAACACGACATCGGCCGCCACCGGCCGCTCGGACAACGCCGAAATCAGCGCGGCGGCAACCGCCAGATCGGCCGCCGGATCGCTCAGGCGATAACCCCCCGCGACGTTCAGATAGACTTCCGCCGTCGAGAAACTGAGCCCGCACCGCGCCTCCAGCACGGCGAGAATCATCGCCAGCCGCCCGCTGTCCCATCCCACCACCGCGCGTCGGGGCGTCGCCCCGCTCGACAGGCGCACCACCAGCGCCTGTATCTCCACCAGCACCGGCCGCGTCCCTTCCAGCGCCGGGAAGACCGTCGCGCCCGTCACCGTCTCGTCCCGATGCGTCAGGAACAGGGCGGACGGGTTGGCGACTTCCTCCAGCCCCTCCGCGACCATGGCGAAAACGCCGATCTCATCCGTACCGCCAAAGCGATTCTTGATCGTGCGCAGGATGCGATATTGATGGCTGCGCTCGCCCTCGAACGCCAGCACTGTGTCGACCATATGCTCCAGCACGCGCGGCCCGGCGATGCTGCCGTCCTTCGTCACATGGCCAACCAGGATCAGCGCCGTGCCGCGCTGCTTGGCGAATTTGATAAGTTCCTGCGCGCTCGCCCGCACCTGACTTACCGTGCCCGGCGCGCCCTCGATCAGGTCGCTGTGCATGGTCTGGATCGAATCGATCACCAGCAAGGCGGGCGGCGGACCGTTCCCCAAAGTCGTCAATATGTCGCGCACGGACGTGGCGCTGGCCAGCTGCACCGGCGCATTGCCAAGGCCAAGCCGCTGCGCCCGCAGCCGCACCTGATCGGCCGCTTCCTCCCCACTGATATAAGCGACCGACAAGCCCCGCGCCGCGATGCGCGCCGCCGCCTGAAGCAGCAATGTCGACTTGCCGATGCCCGGATCGCCGCCGATCAGCGTCGCCGATCCGCTGACGATGCCGCCGCCCAGCGCCCGGTCGAACTCGGCAATGCCGGTGGAGGTGCGCGGCGGCAGTTCGACCTGGCTGTCTAGGCCCACCAGCGTGATCGCCCGCCCGCCGCCTTGCAGATCATGGCGCGCGGAAAAGACCGTCTCGGCCGCTTCCTCGACGATGCTGTCCCACTCACCGCAATCCTCGCATTGGCCCTGCCACCGCCCAGTGACGGTGCCGCATTGCTGACAGACGAACTTGCGCTTTGCCTTGGCCATGGCCTTTCTTCTCCGTTCGGTTCGAGCTTGTCGAGAACCGGTGCGCGCAGTTCTCGACAAGCTCGAACCGAACGGGAGCGGTATGGCGCCAAAATTGGAACAATTCAAGAACACAGCGCCACCCTCTGGAAACATCCGCGCGGCTGGCGCATTGATCCGGCATGACAACGATCCGCGTCGCGAGCTACAATATCCGCAAGGCCATCGGCACGGACAGGCGGCGAGTGCCGGAGCGGGTGCTCGAGGTGCTGAACGAAATCGACGCCGACGTGATCGCGCTCCAGGAAGCCGATCGCCGGTTTGGCGTCCGCTCGGCCGCCATCCCGCCACAACTGATCGAGAAGGCAAGCGATTACAAGCCCGTGCCGCTCAATGTTCAGATCGACTCGATGGGCTGGCATGGCAATGCGCTGTTGGTGCGCAAGGCGGCGGAGATCGGCGCGCATGACGTGCTGCACCTCCCCTATCTGGAACCGCGCGGCGCGACCATGGCGGAGGTCGCGGTGAAGGGCGCGCGGCTGCGGGTATTCGGGATGCACCTCGACCTGTCGGGTCTCTGGCGCCGCAAGCAGGCCGCCGCCGTGATCCACGCCGCCGCGCAGCGCGAAGCGATGCCGACGATATTGATGGGCGATCTCAACGAATGGAGCGCCGATCGCGGCTGTCTCGCCGATTTCGCGCGACACTACAGCTTTGCGCCATGCGGGCGCAGCTTCCACGCACGCCGGCCGGTGGCGCGGCTCGACCGGATCATGCATTGCGGGCGGATGACGCTCAAGGACTGCGGCGTTCACGAAAGCGCGGCGGCACGCAAGGCCTCGGACCATCTGCCGATCTGGGCGGACTTCGGGATTGCTTGACACCATCCTCCGCTTTGGGTTGCGATTTCCTCCACCCTCTGCGACGTTCCATCCATGAAGGAGAGGGAACTGCGCCTGGCGCTGGTCTGCTATGGCGGTATCAGCCTTGCGGTCTACATGCACGGCATCACCAAGGAGGTGTGGCGGCTGGCGCGAGCGAGCCGGGCCTTTCACGACCATGCGCCGCCCAGCACCGGCAGCGAGGCCGTCTATCGCGCGGTGCTGGAGGCGATCGAGGCGCACAGCGGCGTCAAGCTGCGGGTCATGCCCGACATCATCGCCGGGGCAAGCGCGGGCGGGATCAACGGCATCTTCCTCGCCCAGGCGATCGAAACCGGCCAGTCGCTGGAGCCGCTGACCGATCTCTGGCTCGAATATGCCGATGTCGACCGCCTGCTCGATCCCGACGCGCGACCGGCGCGCGCGCTCACCAAATTCTGGGCGACGCCGCTCGTCTGGATGGCGGCGCGGCGACCCGGCGATGCGGTCGAACGCACCGTCGCCCCCGACACGCGCGAGGAAGTGCGGATGAAGCTGTCCCGCTTCATTCGCTCGCGTTGGTTCGAACCGCCCTTTGGCGGCGAGATATTCACGACCATGCTGCTCGATGCGTTCGAGGCGATGGCCGTCGCCGAACGCGGCCCGCCCCTGCTGCCCGAGGGCCATCCGCTCGACCTGTTCGTCACCGTCACCGATTTCGAGGGCCACCCGCAAAGCCTCAATCTCAACAGTCCGGCACAAGTCATTGAAACAGAACATCGCCTCTCGATCGGCTTCCGCGCGCGGGGCCGCGAAAGCCGCGCCTTCGCCGATCCGGTCGAACTCACCTTCGCCGCCCGCGCGACCGCCAGCTTCCCCGGCGCCTTCCCGCCCTTCACCGTCCGGGAACTGGACCGGGTGCTCAAGCGCCGCCACCGCAGCTGGCCGACGCGCGACGCCTTTCTCGCGCGCACCCTGCCCCGCCACGCCGCGCGCGGCACGGTGGAGGACGCGGTGCTGATCGACGGATCGGTGCTGGCGAACGCCCCTTTCGCGCAGGCGATCGGCGCGCTCCGCAACCGGCCCTCACGCCGCGAGGTCGATCGCCGCTTCGTCTATATCGATCCCAAGCCCGGCCACCGCTCGATCCGCCTCAACCGTGAGGGCGAGCAGGAGGATGCGCCGCAGGGCGAAGACGCACCGCTCCCCGGCTTCTTCCGCACCATCTTCGGCGCGCTTTCGGACATCCCGCGCGAACAGCCAATCCGCGACAATCTAGAGGCGATCGACCGCCATTCCGCCCGTATCCGCCGGATGCGGCGCATTCTCGACGCGCTGCGTCCCGGCATCGAGGCGGAGGTGGAAAGCGCGATCGGCAATATGCTGTTCCTCGACCGGCCGAACCCCGCGCGCCTCTCCGCCTGGCGCGCGAAGGCGCAGCAGCGCGCGGCGAGCGCGGCGGGCTTCGCCTACCCCGCCTACGGCCATCTCAAACTCTCGGGCATCGTCGAGGCGCTCAGCACCCTGCTGTTCCGCCTGTCGGGCGAGGACAGCGCTATGATGCGCGAAGCCTATCGCCAGGCGATCTGGGCGCAGGTGCGTGGGCAAGGCGCGGACCAGTTGACCGAAGCGAGCGGCTCCGCCTCCGCCCCGGTCGCCTTCTTCCGCGCCCACGACCTTGCCTTCCGCATCCGGCGGCTGCGCTATCTCGCGCGGCGGCTGGCCGCCACGCTGGAGCTGGAAGCAGAGGCGGACGATCCGGCGGTGCAGGCGATGCACGACGCCATCTATGACGCGCTGGCGCTCTATGCCGAATGCGAGGAAGCCGACTTCCATGGTCCGGCGGTGATCGCAGCAGCCAAGGACGTGCCCGGAAACGCCGCCGCCGCGCTCCAAGCCGTGGCGCAGGCCCGCGACCTCAAGGCGCGCGACGAGGCGGCCGACCGGATGCTCGCCGACGCCTTCGCCGCGCTCCCGAAGGCCGGGCGGCGCACGATGCTGCTCGCCTATCTCGGCTTCCCCTTCACCGACATCGCCACCCTACCGTTGCTTCAGGGTGACACTCTCGACGAATATGATCCGGTGAAGGTCGATCGCATTTCGCCTGAAGATTGCTCGGCGCTGCGCGGCGGCGGTGCGACCGCCACTTTGAAAGGTATAGAATTCAATAATTTCGGCGCATTCTTTAGCAGGGCCTATCGGGAGAATGACTATCTCTGGGGCCGGCTGCATGGGGTCGAGCGGCTTCTGGACATCGTGAATAGCGCAACACCCATGGCAAGCCGTCTTTCCCCCGACATGGTCCGCGATTATAGGCGGGCGGCGTTTCTGGCGATCCTTGAGGAGGAAGAGTCGCGATTGCCCCATATGGGCGATCTCATCGCCAGCTTGCGGAGGGAGATCGGGTGAACGGGCGTAGAGGTCTGGGTCCGGTGGTGCTGGTGCTGGCGTTACTCGCCGGCTGCCGCGACGCATCCCCCGACGTGGCACAGTCCAATGCCGCTCCCGCGCCTGTCGCCATGGCCGTTCCCCAACCCGCGCCCGACCCGCTGCCCGCCCCGGCGGAGCCCATGCCGGAACCTGCCCGGCCCGGCCCCAAGGTGACCGTCCGCGCGCAGCCCGCGCCCTTCAACCCGCTCGACTTGCCCCCTTCGCAGGACAGCGCCGGCGTAGAGCCCTTTCCGCAGGAAGTCACCGCCTTCATGGTCGATCGTGACGGCTGCGACCATTTCCGCGGCGAAGAGCCCTATGACGCCGAACGGCGCGCCTATATCGCGGAAAATGTGGCGGAACTCTGCACCGGTACCGATGCGCGCCTCGCCCTGCTGCGTCGGCGCTATGCCGAAGACCCTGCCGTGATCGCGGCGCTCAAGGGCTATGACGACCGGATTGAAAGCGCCGGATACTAAACCCCCAACGCCTCGATCGCCCTCGCCAGATCGACATCGCGCTGGGACAGCCCGCCCGCGTCATGGGTGGTCAGAACGATATCAACCCGGTTGTAAACATTGGACCATTCAGGATGATGGTCCGCCTTCTCCGCCAGGATCGCGACTCGCGTCATGAAGCCGAAGGCAGCGTTGAAGTCAGGGAAGGTGAACCGCCGGCTTATCCCCTCCGGCTCGGTGACCGGCGTCCAGAGCGGCAGGTCGGCGAGCGCCAACGCCCGTTCTTCATCGGTCAATTTGGCGATCATGTCCCTATCCAAGTCCCGAGGCTTTGGCGTATGTGGCAGCCATGTCATCCAACGGTCAACCGTCCCGCTTCGCTCCTACCCGAGAAGAGATCGAAACCCTGGCGCTCGAAGCGCTCAGCCGCCTGCCCGCGCCCTTCGCCGAGCATCTCGCCCATGTCGTCCTCTTCGTGGAAGAATTTGCCGACGAAGCGACGCTCAAGGCCATGGACCTCGAAGACCCGTTCGAACTGACCGGCCTCTATACCGGCCGCAGCGTCGGGCAGGAGGCGCAGACCGGGGATACGCCCCCCACCGTCCATCTCTACCGCCGGCCGCTGCTCGACGAATGGGTCGAAACCGGCGTCCCGCTCGACGCGCTCATCACCCATGTCGTCGTGCATGAGATCGGCCATCATTTCGGCCTGTCCGACCTCGATATGCATGTGCTGGAGGATATGGTCGCGCCATGAGGCCCACGCGGCTGCGCCTATCGGACGTCGCCTGCCTGCGCGGCGGGCGGCTGCTGTTCCGGGGCGTGTCACTGGACCTGGCGCCGGGCGGCACGGCGCTGCTGACGGGTCCGAACGGCGTCGGTAAATCGAGCCTTCTGCGCCTGTGCGCTGGCCTGCTGCGCCCCTTTGCCGGCACGGTCGAGACGGAAGGCCGCCTCGCGCTTGCGGACGATCGTCTGGCGCTGGACGCCGACCGGCCGCTGCGCGAGGCGCTCGGCTTCTGGGCCGCGCTGGATGGCGCGGCGGCGGCGGCGGTGTCGGCGTCGCTCGACGCCATGGCGCTCGCCCCGCTGGCCCAAGTCCCGGTGCGGATGCTCTCCACCGGCCAGCGCAAACGCGTCACGCTCGCGCGCGTCATCGCCAGCGGCGCGCCGATCTGGCTGCTGGACGAGCCGGGCAACGGCCTAGACGCCGCCTCGCTCGAGCTGCTCGGCGCAGCGATCGCGCACCATCTGGCGGCAGGCGGCATCCTAATCGCGGCCTCGCACCAGCCGCTGCCGCTGGCCGCGCCGGTCACGCTATCGCTGGCCGATTATCAGGCGGAGGCAGCATGAGGCTGCTCTGGCTCCTCGCCGCCCGAGACCTTCGTCAGGCATGGGCCTCGGGCGGCCTGTGGCTCCCCGTCGCCTTCCTGCTGCTGGTCGCGAGCCTCTATCCGTTCGCGGTCGGCCCGGACGCCACGATCCTGCGGCGCACCGGCGGCGGCATGATCTGGATCGCGGCGCTGCTCGCCAGCCTGCTTCCCGTCGACCGACTGGTCGCGCCCGATGCCGACGCCGGCATCCTCGACCAGATCGCCCTGCGGGGCATCGGCGAAGAAATGCTGGTGAGCGCGCGGCTTCTCGCCCACTGGCTCGGCTTCGGCCCGCCGCTGATGATCGCCACCCTGCCCGCTGCCGCCCTGCTGAAGCTGGACGGCGCGACCACCGCGACGCTGGAACTCGGCCTGCTGACAGGCACCCCGGCATTGGCAGCCCTCGGCCTGCTGGTCGCCACCCTCACCGCCGGTCTGCGCTCCAGCGGCGCGCTCGCCGGCCTGCTCGCTCTTCCCCTCGCCGTCCCGCTGCTGATCTTCGGCGCGGGAACATTGGGCGGCGGCAGCGGCGCGGCGCTCAAATTCCTCGGCGCGGCGTCGCTGCTGCTGGTGGCGATCACCCCCATCGCCGGCGGCGCGGCGATCCGCGCCGGCCGGGACTAAAGCCTACCACTCATAGGCCTTGGGCAGCGAACCCTCGGTCGGCGTCGCATAACGATCGCGCAGCCGCGTCTGGCGATTGTCGAGCGGCTGCTGCACCCCGTCGATCCACACGGCCACCGGGGCGGAAGTCATTTCCAGCGGATCGCCGTCCCACAGCACGACATCGCCCGCACGACCGGCGCGCAGCGACCCGAATCGATCGCCCAGCCCCATCGCCTCGGCCGGCGCGGAGGTGATCGTCCGCAGCGCCTGCCCCCAGCTCAGCCCCGCCGCGCCGGGCACTTTCGCCAGCGCGACCATATTCCCCGCCTGCTGCGTCGCCGCGCGCAACTGCAACGCATCGTCGCCGGTCAGCATCCCCATCGAAACGCTGACCCCCGCCTTCACCAGCCGCCCGACATTGCTCTGCGTCGCCGCCAGCTTCTCGAAGCTGGAGGGCAGATCCTCCAGCCCCGCCGTGATGACCGGCACCTTGGCGGCGGCGATCTGGTTCGCCACCATCCAGCCTTCGGTCGCGCCCGCCAGGATCAGCTTCAGCGCCGGAAATTCCTGCCGCAACGCCAGCACCGCCAAGATATCGCGCGCGCTTTCGGCATGGACCATCAGCGGCATCGCGCCCGTCACGACCGGCGCCAGCGCCTCGGCATCGACGCGGTTCAGCAGCGCATCCCGGCTGTTGCCGTCATAGCTGGCCGGCGCTTTCGCATAGTCCTGCGCCTGCCGCAGCATCATGCGGAAGGTCAGGATCATCGCCGCCCTGCTGCCGCCCGCCTCGGCCGATCCCGCCTCCCCCATCTCGACATATTGGAAGGCGCGCGCCTTGGTGATGGGGTTCAGGTCCGACCCCAGATCGACAACCGCCCCCTGCCCGGCAAAGATGCTGCTGCCGGTCGCCGGCGCAACCACCGCGCGCGTGATCCCGGCGGTCCGGCTGATCGCAATCGGGTTGGCGAGGGGGTTGACGACAGGCGCGACATCGATCGCGGCGGAAAAGGGGGATCGCCCGGCGCTGGTGTCGTTGGTCTCGCGAACCGCCGGCACCTCGGCCAGCCCGACGCGCGAAAAGCCCGACACGATCCCCGGCGTCACCCATTTGCCGCCCGCGTCGATCGTCTTGGTGCCCGCCGGCACGGCAACGCCGGCCCCGGCGGCAACGATTTTGCCGGCACTGACGACCACCGTGCCGCCCTTGATCGGCTCCGACCCGTCGCCGATCGCGACCGTCGCGTTGGTGATCGTGACCGATTGGGCGAGCGCGGGGGTGGCGGTCAAAGCCAGCCCCAGTAGCACCGTTCGGGCTGAGCGAAGTCGAAGCCCTGCGCTGAGCGAAGCGAAGCAGCCTCGCTCCGCTCGGCGAAACCCTTCGACTTCGCTCAGGGCGAACGGGGGGAGAGCTATCTTCATCATTTCACATCTCCCGCGCCGATCTGCCCCAGCTCGAAATCGACCACCCCGCGCCGCTTGGGATCATAGCTGTCATAGAGCAGCGCCCCGTCGATCCACACCTTCTCCGGCCGGGTATAGGTGCTGAATGGGTTGCCGTTCCACAGCACCACGTCGGCCATCTTGCCCACCTTCAGGCTCCCGGTCCGATCGGCGATCCCCATCGCCCGCGCTGGATTGATGGCAAGCCAGGTCCACGCCACCTCGTCGCTGATGTCGATCCCCATGCGCCGCCCCGCGCCCAGCGCCTTGGCCGCTTCCTGATTGAGCCGCTGAATGCCGTCCTGATCGTCGCTATGCACGATGGCGCAGGCGCCCGCGCGGTGGACCAGCGGGACATTCTCCTTGATCCCGTCATAGGCTTCCATCTTGAAGCCATACCAGTCGCCCCACATGGCCGAACAGATGCCGTTCTCGCGCAGCAGGTCGGCGATCTTGTAGCTCTCGACCGCGTGGTGGAAGGTCGAGACCTTGTAGCCGAACTCCTTGCTCATATCGATGACGTTGGCCATCTCGTCGGCGCGGTAGCAATGGTTGTGGACCAGGATCTTGCCCTCCAGCACGTCGGCCAGCGTCTCCATCGCGAGGTCGCGGGTCTGGTCCTTGCCCGCAGCGCGCTTCTTTTGATACTCTCGCGCCTTGATCCACGCCTGGCGGTTGACCGCCATATTGCCCATCCGGGTGCTCGGTTCGCGGCCCTTTGCGCCATAGACCCGCTTCGGATTCTCCCCGCATGCCATCTTCAATCCCTGCGGCGCGCCGGGGAACTTCATCCCCTGCATCGTGCGCGCCGGCACATTCTTCAGCGTCACGCTGCGACCTCCGAACAAATTGGCGGAACCCGGCAAAATCTGAAGCGATGTCACCCCGCCATTGGCGAGCGCGCGGGTGAAGCCGGCATCCTGCGGCCAGATGCTATGCTCGGCCCAGACATGCGGCGTGACCGGCGATGTCGCTTCGTTCCCGTCCGACAGCGCATCGACGCCGGGCGAGGGATAGTCACCCAGATGGCTGTGGATGTCGATCACGCCCGGCGTCACATATTTGCCCTGCGCCTCGATCAGCAGCACGTCGGCGGGGATCGGTGTGTCCGGCCCGCCGACCGCCGTCACCTTGCCGTCGGACAGGAAGACAATACCATTGTCGATCCGCCCGCCTTCCCCGTCGAAGATGGTGGCCCCGCGCAACACGGTCGGCCGACCCGGATAAGGCTTGTAGGTCGACGGATAGGGATTTTCCGGCTCGGCCGACGATCCTTGGCTGGCCGGCGCTTCCTCCTTGTCCTTCTTCGCCGCCACCGGCCCGGCCACGCCCGCCAGCAGCGCCGCTACCAGCAGCATCCTGCCCGTCCTGTTCATGCCTTTTCCTCCGCGCCGATGCTGTCCAGATGCATCATCCGTTTGACGAAGGGGGAAACGAGCAGAACCAGCCCCCCCACCACCACGGCAAACCAGCCGATCTGCGTATAGACGTCAAGCACCTGGGTCACGTCGCCCGCCTCGCCGCTGCCGGTCGCGCGCGCGATCAGCCCGGCGATAAAATTGCCCGCCGCCATGGCGAGGAACCATGTGCCCATGACCAGCCCCACCATCGAGGACACCGACAACCGCGTCATCGCTGAGAGGCCCACGGGCGAGAAGCAGAGTTCCGCCATGGTGTGGAACAGGTAGATGAGGAACACGAAGAGCACCGGGGTCAGGCTTTCCCCCGCCATGGCCGCACCCGCGACCAGCACCAGAAACCCTGCCCCGCACAGGATGAGCCCGATCCCGAACTTGGCGGGCGAAGACGGCTCCAGCCGCCGCTTGTCGAGGATCGTCCACAGCACCGCGAACAGCGGCGCGAGCAGGATGATGAAGATCGAATTGACCGACTGGAACAGCGACGCCGGCACCTCCCAGCCGAGTATGGACCGATCGACATTGCGGTCGGTGAAGATGTTGAGCGACGATCCGGTCTGCTCGAACAGCCCCCAGAACAGCGGATTGAGCGCGATCAGGAACAGCGCCGCGAACATCCGGTCGCGCTCGACGGGCGGCAGCGTCATGACGCTGCGCCAGATGATGTAGACCAGCGTCGCAGCGGCGAAGACCAGCAGCGCATAGCCCAGCAGTTCGGCATAGCGGATCACCAGCCAGATCGCCACGACGCCCAGTGCCGCACCCACATAGATGGTCCATTCGCGCGAAAGCCCCGTCGCCGTCCTCTCTCGCAGCGCCTGCGGCGCGGGCGGCTCGCCTTTGCCCAGCAGCCATGGCTTCAGCCACACGAAGCCGGCAAGCCCCAGCAGCATCCCCACGCCCGCCGCGCCGAAACCCCAGCTCCACCCCCACAACTCGCCCAGCAGGCCGCAGACGATCGGCCCCAGCATCCCGCCCATGTTGATCCCCATATAGAAGATCGAATAGGCCGGATCGCGCCGGGCGTCGTCGCGCGGATAGAGTTCGCCCACCAGCACCGAGACATTGGCCTTGAGGAACCCGGTGCCGACGATGATGCTGGCCAGCGCCAGATAGAAGCCGTTGAGGAAGAAGGGCTGCTGCCCGCCCGGCCCTTCGGTGATGGCGATCAGGAAATGGCCGATGGCGATGAACACGCCGCCCGCCGTCACCGCCTTGCGCGGACCCAGGAACCGGTCGGACAGATAGCCGCCGATGACCGGGGTGATATAGACCAGCGAGGTATAGGCGCCGTAGAGCAGATAGGCTTTGTCCTCGCCGAAGAGGAAATGTTTGGTGAGGTAGAAAATCAGGATGGCGCGCATCCCATAATAGGAGAAACGCTCCCACATTTCCGCGAAGAAGAGCAGATACAGCCCGCGCGGATGGCCGAGCCAGGTCTTGCCGGCCTCGACCGCAACGCTATCCGAAGTCGCCATTCGGCACCCTTTATATTTTATGTCCGGCCGACCGTGATCGGCGGCCGCGTGATAGGCGCAGCCTAGAGCCATGTGGTTCATCCTGTCAAAAGGACCGCTTGCCCTTGCGTCCCTCCGTGCGCCGCGCCATGTCTGGCCGCGATGTTCAACGATCGCTCCACACCCCTTTCGCTCCTCCAGACCCGCCGTTCGGGCAAGCCGCGCGACCTGATCGCGCCCGGTCCCGACGACGCGCAGCTGCGCCAGATATTGGAGGTGGCGCTCCGCACCCCCGATCATGGCAAGCTCGCCCCCTGGCGCTTCGTCATCGTGCCGCAGCATCGGCGCGAAGCGCTCGCCACGCTGCTGGAAGCCGCCTATCGCACCGAAAAGCCCGATGCCGGCCGGCTCGAAATCGAGTCGATGCACCAGTTCGCGCATCAGGCGCCGACCCTTGTGGTCGCCTTGTCCGCGCCCGTCGTCGGCAGCAAGATCCCGCTCTGGGAACAGCAATTGTCCGTCGGCGCGGCGATCATGAACCTGCTCCACGCCACCCATGCGCTGGGCTTTGCCGGCGGCTGGCTGACCGGCTGGCCAACCTACAGCCCGGACGTGCGCGCCGCCTTCGCGCAGGGTCATGAGGCGATCGCCGGCTTTGTTTTCATTGGGACTCCGGGCCGCCCGCAGGAGGAACGGCCCCGGCCAGATTATAACGCGATCGTTTCCGTGTGGGACAGATAATTACCCAGACAAATGGGTCAGCGTAATTTACCAACTTGACCCGCATGGCTGTATTATGGCACTGATGCACTATGGCCGACGACTCGAAGCCCGTCTATCTCCGCTTGCGGGAGATCATCGCCGCTTCCATCCTGGATGGCGAGTTTGCGGATGGTGACCTGCTCCCCTCGGTGCGCGCTTTCGCGGCGGCGCAGGGCGCGAATCCGCTGACTGTCGCCAAAGCCTATCAGAGCTTTCAGGATGACGGCATCGTCGTGGTGAAGCGGGGGGTCGGCATGTTCGTCGCTGATGGCGCGACCCGCCGCCTGCGTGACGCCGAGCGCGAACGCTTCCTCGAAACCGTCTGGCCCCCCGTCGCCGCCCAGATGCGCCGCCTGGGTCTCCGCGTCGCTGATCTGGACCTGGCGAAGGCCTGAAGCGCCTTCCTATTGATACGGACACGGTGCTCCTGCGAAAGCAGGAGCACGGATGTTCAATCACATCAGGACTGGCCCGCCTACAGCGCCCTCAGCGCCTCCAACGCCTCATCCCGGCCAGCAAATCCCGGAACCCGCGCCGCACGGCCCAGCGCCAGCTTCGCCTCCCCCTTCCGCCCCGCCGCCGCATAGGCCTGCCCCAGATGCATCTGGAGCGCCGGCGCGCCCGGAGCCAGCGCCACCGCCTTTTCCAGCAGGTCGACCGGTGCAGCGCCCTTATCTCCCGTGCGCAGCAGCACCCAGCCCAGCATGTCCGCCGTCACCGGATTGCCCGGCATCAGCCGATAGCCATGGGCCGCATAAGCCCGCGCCGCGGCCTTGTCCCCGCTCTCCAGCGCCGCGCGGGCAAGGTCGGCCATCAGCACCGCGTCATTGCCGCCGATCTGCGCCTGCACCGCGCGCAGCATCCGCAGCGCCGTGCGCCAATCCTCCGCCTGAAGCGCCATGGCCCCGGCCAGCCGCTGCGCCTCCACATCATTAGGGTTCTGCGTCAGGAACAGCCGCACCACCTGGCCCGCGCGCGCGGGATCGCCCGCCCGTCCCCAGGCCGCCGCCAGCCGCAACGCCGCCGCCCGGTCGAACCGGATGTTCGCCGCCGCCTCATAGGCGCGCGCCGCCTCGCCCGCCTGTCCCGCCGCGCCCAGCGCGTCGCCCAGGATCAGCCAGGCGTCGGGCGCGCCGGGATTGGCGCGGCTCAGCAGTCGCGCCCGCTCCACCGCCTCGTCGCTCCGTCCGCCGCTCAGCAGCGCGCGGATATAGGGGATATTGTCGCGCGCGGTTGCGACACTGGCCGGCGGCGACGAATCGCTTGAGGCGATGAACGGATCGGCCGCCGCCCGCACCGGCCAGGCGGCGCGCGCCAGCATGTCGGCCGCCATCACCCGGTCGCCCATCGCCTCCTGCGCCCGCGCCGCCAGCGTCAGCACATAAGGATCGGCGTCGCGCTGCGCCACGATCGGCGCGAGCGTCGCGGCAGCGCCGGCATAATCGCCGTTCAGATACTGCGCCTTGCCCAGCAACGTCCGCGCCGCCCGATTGTCGGGCTGCGCCTCCACCAGCGGCGCGAGCGCCTCGGCCGCCAGCACCGCATTGCCTTCGCCCAAGTGCAACACCCCGCGCAGCAGCCGCGTCGCCGGCTCGCCATCCAGCCGCCCCTGCGTCCGCTCCAGCAGCTTGCGCGCCAGATCATCTTCCCCGGCCCGCGCGGCCATCACCGCCTGAAGCATCCAGGCGCGCGGGTTCGCCGGATCGAGCGCCAGCAGCCGGCGACTAAGGCTCAGTGCCTTGCTCGCCTGCCCCGCATCGGCCAGCGTCGCGGCATATTGCTCCAGCGTCGGCACCGCATCGGGATTGGCGGCGAGCGCCCGGTCGAACCAGGGCAGCGCCGCCATCAGCCCATATTGCGCGCGGGTCAGCTCGCCCCGCAGCGTCAGCGCCTTGGCGCTGCCCGGCGACAGCGCCGCCGCCCGGTCGGCGGCGGCAATAGCACCCGCCTGATCGCCGACCGCCAGCCGCAACCGCCCCAGCTCCACCCATGTCTCGGGATCGTTCGGCGCGGCCGCCAGCGCCTGCTCCAGCGCTCGCCGCGCACCGGCCGCATCCTCCAGCATCAGCGCCGCCCGCGCTGCCACCCGCCCCGCCGCCACTGCCTGATCGGCGGGCAGGTCGGTCGCCCTGGCCTCGCGCAACGCCCCCGCCGCGTCGCCCTGCAAGAGCAGCGCCCGCGCCATCACCGCGCGCGTCTCGGCGGCAGGCATCCCCAGCGCCCGCGCCCGCGCGACCTCCGCCTGCGCGCCCGCGCCATCGCCCAGCTCAACGAGCGCCGCTGCCTGCGCCGCGCGTGCGCGGGCCGACCGTGGATCGCCCTTGATCGCGTTCATCAGCTCGACCCGCGCCGTCCGCGCGTCGCCCTTGTCCAGCGCGGCCAGTCCCCGCGTCAGCGCTGCGCTGCCGTCCCGCTCATGCGCGCGCCATTGCCACAGCCCCGCGCCGCCCAGCGCCAGCGCCGCCGCTCCGGCGATCAGCAACAACCGCGACCGGCGCATCAGCCCTGCCCCTGCATCTGATACTGCTTCAACAGGTCGTAGAGCGTCGGCCGGCTGATCCCCAGCATTTTGGCCGCGCCCGATATATTGCCGTCGGTGCGCGCAATCGCGCGGCGGATCGCCCGGCGGTCCGCCATCTCCCGCGCGGCCTTCAGGTTCACCATCTCGGCCCCCTCGACCCGATCCTCGTCCAGATCGAGGTCGGCCGCTGTGATGAGCTTGCCGTCCGCCATGATGATCGCGCGCTTCATCCGGTTTTCCAGCTCGCGCACATTGCCCGGCCAGCCCCAGGCGTCGAGCGCGGCGAGCGCATCGGGGGCCAGCCCCTTGACCTGCGGGTTCAGATCGCGGGCGAACCGCGTCAGGAAATGCCGCGCCAGCAGCGCCGGATCGCCCGGCCGCTCGCGCAGCGACGGGATACGCACCACAATCTCCGCCAGCCGATAATAAAGATCCTCGCGGAAGCTGCCCGCGACGATCATCTCTTCCAGATTCTGGTGGGTGGCGCACACGATCCGCGTATCCACCGCGATCGGCGTCCGTCCGCCGATCCGCTCGATCACCCGCTCCTGAAGGAAGCGCAGCAGCTTCACCTGAAGCGCCAGCGGAATGTCCCCCACCTCGTCCAGGAACAAGGTGCCGCCCTGCGCCTGTTCGATCTTGCCCGGCGTCGTCTTGACCGCCCCGGTGAAGGCGCCCTTCTCATGCCCGAACAGTTCCGATTCCAGCAGCGTCTCCGGGATCGCCGCGCAGTTGATCGCCACGAATGCCCCGCCCCGGCGCGGGCTGGCGTCATGCAGCCCTTGCGCCAGCAACTCCTTGCCCGTCCCGCTCGCGCCCAGCAGCAGCACGGAAACATTGGCGCTCGCCACCCGCTCTACGGTGCGCGCGACCTTCATCATCTCGGGCGCGCCGGTAATCAGGCGGCCCAGCACGCGGCCATCCTCCGGCGCGGTCTCGGCCAACCGCGCATTCTCCCGCTCCAGCGCATGGACATGGAAGGCGCGCCGGACGATCAGGCCCAGTTCGTCTATATCAACCGGCTTCTGGTAGAAGTCATAAGCGCCCCCGGCGATCGCATCCAGCGCGCTCTCCCGCGCGCCATGGCCCGACGCTACGATCACTTTCGTATCGGGCTTGATCTTCAGCATCTCGGCCAGCGTGGCGAAGCCCTCGCTGGTGCCGTCGGGATCGGGCGGCAGACCCAGGTCCAAAGTCACCACGTCGGGCGCTTCGGCGCGCAGCATCTCGATCGCTTCCTCGCGATCGCCGGCGATGAACAGCTGATAATCCTCATAGGCCCAGCGCAACTGACGCTGGAGCCCCGCATCATCCTCGACGATCAGCAATTTGGGTCGTGTATCGCTCATCAGGCAGCCTTTTCAACTGTCCCACTCGGTGTTCCCATCAGCAGGCTCGGTGCGAGCGGCAGGCGCAGCGTGAAGCGGCTCCCCTGCCCCGGCTGGCTCTCCACAGCGATCCGTCCGCCCATCGCCTCGGCCAGGGTGCGCGCCTCGAACGCGCCCAGGCCAAAGCCGCCCGCCTTGCTGGAGGAAAAGGGCTTGAACAGTTCGCGCCGCACATAGTCCGCCGTCATCCCGCGCCCCCGGTCGACAATCTCGACGATCGCGTCGCTGGCGTCGGCGGACAGGCGCAGCAGAACCGTCTGGTCGGGCGCGCTGGCATCGATCGCATTTTGCAGCAGATGGACGATGATCTGCTCGACCCGCGCCGGATCGGCCAGCGCCGGCGGCGCATCCCCGCGCACCTCTATCTCGTGCTGCCGCCCCCGGCTCCGCGCCACCTGCTCGATCAGCGCGCGCAGCGCCATCGGGCGCGGCTCTTCCGGCCGCCCCTTATTATGCTGCGACAGGCGGGCGAGCATGTCGTTCATCTTGCCCACCGATTCCTTCAGCGTCAGCACCATGTCGGCGCGGAATTCGGGATTGTCGGCATGGCGCTCAGCATTGCGGGTCAGCAGCGACAATTGGCTCACCAGATTCTTGATGTCGTGCGCGATGAAGGCGAAGCGGCGGTTGAACTCGTCGAACCGCTGCGCGTCGCTCAGCGCCTGCTGCCCCTGCGCCTCGCTGATATGGGTTGCGGCCTGCCGCCCGGCGGCGCGCAGCATGTCCAGATCCTCCCAGTCGAGCTGCCGGTCCACCGGCGGCCGCGCCAGCAGGATCGCGCCGATCAGCCGGCCATAATGCAGCAGCGGCACCAGCGCCCAGGCCCGCCGGTCGCGCATCATCCATTCGGGCAGGTCGATCCCCCGCTCCGCCGTGGGCAACCGCGCGAAATCCACGATCCAGCCGCTCTGCTCGATCGTCGCGGCCGCCTCCGGCGACACCGGCCCTGCGCCAGCCGGATCAGCGCCCCAGTTCCATTCCGTCTCGACCGAGAGGCCGCCGCGCTCGTCGCGCAGCAGCAGCATCGCGGCCGGGCTGTCCGTAATATCGGCGACCGCCTTCGCCACCCGCTCGCCCAACGGCGCGGCATCCTCCCCCGGCCGTCCGATCGTCTCGCCGAAACGCATCCATTCGGTGCGATAATCATAGCGATGCTGGAAGAAATGCTTGGCGACCTGCACCTTCCAAAGCGCCCGCAGCCGGGGCGACGGCAGCAGCACCAGCGCGCTCACCGCCGTGAAGAAGACGGCGGCGATCTCCACCACCCGCGCATAGGGGCCGGCGATCAGCTCGATCAGCACCGCCACCGCGCTCAGCGCCAGCACATAGAGGCAGGCTGCCACGACCGACAGCGACTGGAAGGTGATGGCGCGCGACAATTGCAGCCGCCCTCGCACCCCCTTGCGCAGACCCACCGCTATCACCGGCGCGAGCAACGCCATCAGCAGCCCGCGCATCGCATAAAGCTCGCCGACATGGCGCGGCACGAAATAGCAGATGGCGTAGAGGTTGAGGTCATAGGTCCACATCGCCGCCAGCGCGCCCAGCACCAGCGTGATCCCGCCCCGCTCGCGCGAGGGCCAGTTGCTGTAGAGATGATGGAGCAGCAGCAGATTGCCGATCGCGGTCATCATCCGCAGAATCAGCGAGGTGAGGACCAACGCCTGATGCACGTCGCTTTCGACCGGCAGGCCGCGCCACACCAGGTCGGTGAAGGTCTGGAGCAGGATCAGCCCGGCCACGGCGGCGTAGAGCGCGACGACCGGCCGGCTTATCCCGCTGCGCCCCGCCGGCCCCCGCCGCAGCATCAGGAACAATGCCAGCAGCCACGCCGCATTGCGGATGCTCTCGCCTATGCCCGACAGAGGCTTCGATACCCCGCCAAACGAAACGTAGAGCGCCCAGCAGGATGTCAGCAGCAGCGCGACCGCCAGCAGCCGCATGTCGGCCGCGTCCTCGCGCCGGCGCAGCAGGAATATGCCGAGCGCCGCAAACAGCACGGCCGCCAGCGCATGACCCCAGTCACCGATAAATTGCAGGAGCACGCCCATCGGCCGCCGCTCCTCAGCGCGCGCCGTCGGGCCAGAGGATGACCCGCACCGTCTGGATCAGGATCAGCAGGTCCAGGAAGGGCGTGTAATTCTTGGCATAATAGAGGTCATATTCCAGCTTGTGCCGCGCATCCTCGATCGACGCGCCATAGGGATAATTGATCTGCGCCCAGCCGGTTATGCCGGGCTTCACCATATGCCGCTCGGCATAGTAGCGCAGATGCTGTTCCAGATCCTCGACGAACTGCCGGCGCTCCGGGCGCGGGCCGACGAAGCTCATCTCGCCCTTCAGCACCGTCCAGGTCTGCGGCAGTTCGTCGATCCGCAGCTTGCGCAGCCAGTAGCCCAGCCGCGTGATGCGCGGATCGTCCTTCTCCGCCCATACCGCGCCGGTCGCGACCTCCGCGTCCTGCCGCATGGTGCGCAGCTTCACGATCCAGAATTCCTGCCCGTAAAGCCCGACACGCTGCTGGCGGTAGAAGGCAGGCCCCTTGCTGTCCATCTTCACCAGGATCGCGGCGATCAGAATGACCGGCCCGGTCAGCAGCAGCAGGATCGAACTGGCGATGATGTCGAACAGCCTCTTGGCGATGCTGGACAAGCGGCGGCCGGCGGAAAAACCGTCGGAAAAGATCAGCCAGCTCGGATTGACGCTGGCGAGGTCCACCCGCCCCGTCTCGCGCTCCAGGAAGGTCGACAGGTCGTTCACATGGACGCCGGTGGTCTTGATCCGGAGCAGGTCGGCCATCGGAATGGCGTTGCGCCGCTCCTCCAGCGCGAGCACGACTTCGCTTGCGTTGAGGCGCACGACAAAGTCGGACAGGTTGAAGATCGCGTCGCGGTTGATCGCCTCGGGGATCACCTGCGGCCCGTCATTCATCGCGATATAGCCGACCACCAGAAATCCCGATCCCCGGCGCTCCTCCAATTGCTTGATCCGCGCCGCGCGATTGCCCGCGCCCAGCACCACCAGCCGCCGCTTGAACGCCTCGCCGCCCAGCATCGAGCCGAGCATCAGCCGCACCATAACCAGCAGCGCCAGCGCCAGCCCCATCGCGTAAAGCGAATTGGAGCGCCATAGGGTCATGCCCGGCATCAGGAAATAGAGGACCGACAGGAATATGACGCCCAGCGACACAGCGACGATCAGCCGGGCGAAGGCGAAGCGCAGCGACTGAAGCGCTTCGGTGCCATAGACGCCGACCGCGATCATCGCCGTCTGAACCGCGACGGCGAAGCTCAGCAGCGGACCGATCCGCGTCATGATATGCTCGATATCCATGCCGATCTGGTGCGCGCGCAGCACCCATCCGGTCTCGGCCGCACCCAATAGCAGCACGAAATCAAGCAGCCCCAGCAGCAGCACCGCATGGGGCACATAATGTTTGAACAGCCTGATCATCGTCGCTCTGCCCTGCGGGCGACCGTTGCGGCGCGCCCTTTGATGCCGGGCATCAGCTTACAGGCGGGTGTAAGATTATCCGACATAGGCTCACCCTGCCGGAAAATCGCAAAGAAATGCTGAATATTCGCCGGATGCGGCGCGATTTATAGGGTTTGTCTAATCCGCATGGACGATCTTCAGGCGCAACCGATCCTTATCGTCCTGGTCGCGCAGCCGGTCGGCGGCGGTCTTCGCTGTGTCGCCCATGGCGCGGGCGGCATCGTCGACGACGCTCGCCGCCCTTGTCACCGCCTCGGCGCGGCGGTCCTCGCGCGCCTCGCGGGTGAGATAGAAGAAGATGATCGCCAGGATCAGCGCGATGACCACCAGCGCGAATATGACGCCGCTGCCGCGCTCGCCTTTGTTGACCGGCTCGGGCGGGCCGCGGTCGGGCGGAACAGGATCTTCGAACATGATGCGTCTCCTTGCCCCCGCATATAAGGGTCGAGCGACGCGCGCGGTCCCGATCGTCATTCCTCGTCGGAGGCGGGTGCGGTGCCGATAGTGCGACCGCGGCTCAGGCGATCGACATCTTCCATGATCTCGTCGAGCACAGCGCCTTCGGTCGTCTCCTGCGTCCGGCGCGACGGCAAATCGCCATGCTCCATAATCTGTTCCAGCGCTGCGCGCCCACGCGCCACCCGGCTCTTGATCGTGCCGACGGCGACACCGCAAATCTCGGCCGCTTCCTCATAGGCGAAGCCGCCGGCGCCGACCAGGATCAGCGCCTCGCGCTGCGGCTGGGGCAGTTGCAGCAGCGCGCGCTGCATGTCGCTCAGCTCCACATGCTTGTCCTGCCCGGCCGGCGCGGCGAGGATGCGGTCTGCGGTCAGATCATCCCAATCGCCCCGAAAGCGCGACCGGCGCATCTGCGACAGATAATGGTTGCGCAGGATGATGAAGGTCCAGGCGCGCATGTTGGTGCCCGCCTGAAACCGCGCCCGCGCCGCCCAGGCCTTCAGCAACGTCTCCTGAACCAGATCGTCGGCCAGGTCGCGATTACCCGACAGCGACCGGCCGAACGCACGCAAGTGCGGGATGACCGCCGCAAGCTCGCGCTTGAAGTCCGAATCGGACAGCTGCGCCCGTTCCTCGAACGCGCTGATTTCGGTCACGTCGTCATTCATCGCAGCATTCCCTGCGCCGATCGTCGCTCTCGCCGCATGAACCGACCTTGTCAAAGCCATATAAGCGTCCGCACCCTGAACCATAAATCATTGAATGGAAAGACCCGTCCCGGTCTAGCGCCAGATCACCAGCGACAGCATGGCGATGACCGCCAACGCCAGCGAAATGACAAGGACATAGCGCACGATATGCGGGGTCGATCCCGCCCGCGCCTCGTCGGTGGAGACATGCTGTTCCGGCTCGGCCATTGCCCTACTCCCGATCGTTACGCATCATTAACGCGGCGGGCGGAGGGCGGTTCCCGATTATCTGGCGGCCGCGTCAAGCCGGAGCGGTTGCCTCGTCGAAGAACAAAGCCTGCGAAATCGCGGCCTTGACCGTCGATCGCTGAAACGGCTTGGTGATGAGGAAGGTCGGCTCGGGCCGCTCGCCAGTCAGCAGCCGCTCGGGGAAAGCGGTGATGAAGATAACAGGGACGGAAAATTCCGCGAGTATGTCCTTGACCGCATCGATGCCGCTGCTGTCGTCCGCCAATTGGATATCGGCCAGCACCAGACCGGGCCGGTCGGCCATCGCCTCGCGCACCGCATCCTCGCGCGTCACCGCGATCGCGGTAACGTCGTGGCCGAGATCGCGGACGATCGTCTCGATGTCCATGGCGATGATCGGCTCATCCTCGATGATGAGCACCTTGGCGCGCGTCTGCGCCTCGATCTCGCTCAGCGCCTCCTCGACCAGCGCCTCGACCTCATTGGTGTCCATGTCGATCAAATAGGACACGTCATCGACGGTGAAGCCCTCCAGCGCCGTCAGCAGCAGCGCCTGGCGCGGCAGCGGCGTCAGCCGGGCAAGCCGCGCCTGCGCGATCGCCTCGCGGCTGCCGCCCACCGACACCGGCACATCCTCCAGATGCGACGACGACCAGATGGCATGAAAGGTCTTGTAGAGGCCGAGACGCGGATCGACGTCGCTCGGAAATTCCTCGGGCGCCGCCACGATCGCTTCCAGCGCGGCACGGACATAGGCGTCGCCATGCGCCTGACTCCCAGTGAGGGCGCGGGCATAGCGGCGCAGGAAAGGCAGATGGGGGTGCAGTTGCTGTCCAAGCGACATTGTCAAATCGTCTCCCTGCCCATGTCGGGCGTCCTCGTCCCGCAGCAGCGGCGTCGACGGGGAGGATGGAATGCGAATGCTGTCATGGCAAGCCCCGTCCCCCCTCGTCGCCGCCGTGCAAAGGGGCAGCGCAAAAAATGCTTGAGTTGCCGGAACCAACGAACTGGCGATTTGTTTCGCACCCAGATGGTTTTTTTGGCGCTGCCGCGATTTAACCGATCGGAGCGGTTGCGTTGAATGTGCGTTAGCTGTTTATGTCGCGGGAAGTGCGGCCGCATGTATAGAGATTGTTAAAGAGGGGCTGATTTTGGTTTCTTCAATCAGGGAGCGGGACGCGGGCGGTAACGGTGGCGAAGCCGGGGTCGCGGCGTCGGAGCCGAAGGTCAGGGCCGTATCTCCCCGGAAAAAACGCGCCCCGGCCAAGGAAGACGGCCATGTCTCCCAAGCGCTCAAGACCGTCTATCAGCGTGCGGTCGATGAGGATATTCCATCCGAAATGCTGGACCTGCTGAGCAAGCTGGACTGAGCCAGTCATGAACGGGGGCAGCCTTCCTCCGGCAGCCCGCTCCGAAACGGGATCGCTGCTGCGATTTTTCCAGTCCACCGGCGTCAAGATGTTCCTCATCCTGACGCTCGCATTGTTGCCTCTGGGCCTCATCGCCCTCGTCGCGTCCCTGCAGGCGATCCGCGGCGCGGACCTTGAAAAGGAAGCGCTGCTTCGGGTTGCGGTGACGCAGAGCGCCCGCAAGCTCACCGCCGATCTTCAGTCGGACCGCACAGCCCTGCAACTCAGCGTCAATGCGATGGCGAGCGGCCGCGCCGACACCGGCATGTGCGGCCGCCTCCGCTTCTTCCTGACCACGCAGGACAAGGGCGCATTATTCTACATCTATGATCGTAACGGCAAGCGCCTGTGCGCCTCGCCCGAGCCCGAACCCGAAGGCATCGCTGTAAAGGACCGGTTCGATCGACCGCTGGCGCTGCTCCTCCCCGCCGCCCAATATCTCGTGACGCGCGTGCGCAGCAGCGACGGCCGGGTGGTCGCGCTCACATATTATGGCCGCGCCCATCTCGAAAGCGTCGCCGATCCCGCCACGGCGCTCCAGAACCGGCAACTGGTGCTTAGCCAGGGGGCACGCCGCCTCGTTATCAGCCGCCCCAGCTCGATCCGCGACGGACAAAGCACCAGCCTCTCGGCCCGGCTAGACCCCCCCGACATCGTCCTGACCATGACGATCCGCGATCCGCCCGCCACGCTCGCGCGGATGCTCTCGCTCTTCCTGCCGCTCGTGATGTGGTTCGCGGCGGCGGCGGTCGGCTGGTTCGTCGTCAACCGCCTGCTAATCCGCCCGCTCGTCCTTCTGCGCCGCGTCGTCGCCGCCCATGAGCCGGGCGAAGTACTGGATCCCATGCAGCGGGTCCGCACCCCCGCGCAGGAGATCATCGCTCTGGGCGACACCTTCCGCGAAATCAGCGAGGATGTGGCGACGCACGAGGCGGAGATGGCCGAAAGCCTCGAAACCCAGCGCAAGCTCACCCGGGAGGTCCATCACCGGGTCAAGAACAACCTCCAGATCATCGCCAGCCTCATCAGCCTTCATGCGCGCGGCGCGCATGATCTGGAAGCGATCGAAGCCTATGCCTCGATCCAGCGCCGGGTCGATGCGCTCTCGGTCGTCCATCGCAACCATTTTGCCGAGCTGGAGGAAAATCGCGGCGTGGGCGTGCGCGCGCTTATCAGCGAATTGTCCGCCAGCCTGCGCGGCACCGCACCGGCCCATGCCCGCCGCTTCGCCATCCAGATCGAAAGCGACAATCTGCACATCAGCCAGGATGTCGCCGTGCCGGTCGCCTTCCTCGTCACCGAACTGGTCGAACTGGCGATGATCCTCGCACCGGGCGGCAATATGCGGATCAGCGTCCAGCATGACCCTGAACGGGACGACCGCGCCGTGCTGTCGATGCAGTCGGTCGGACTCCAGGCGTCGGACGAGATGAGCCAGCTGCTCACCGAACGCTATGGCCGCGTCCTCACCGGCCTCTCGCGCCAGCTCCGCGCACCGCTCGACTATGACGGCGATCGCGGCCGCTACGCCATCGCCATAACGGTCATCGCCTAGATCATCGAGCCTTTGATCTGACCCGTGGTTCGGATTTGACGCTCGATGCTTTAAACCCGCTGATATTGGCGGCGGAAATCAGCGGCGAAGGTAGCGAAGCGCCCACCGGCGATGCTTTCTCGGATCGCCTGCATCAGTTCCTGGTAGAAATGGATGTTGTGCTGGGTCATCAGCATTGCCCCCAGCATCTCGCCCGCCTTCACCAGATGGTGCAGATAGGCGCGGCTCCACGTCGCGCATACCGGGCAGCCGCAGAGCGGGTCGATCGGCCCCTGATCCTCATTGAACTTCGCGTTGCGGATATTGAGCGGCCCCGCCCAGGTAAATGCCTGCCCATTGCGTCCCGACCGGGTCGGCAGCACGCAATCGAACATGTCGATACCGCGCTCCACCGCGCCGACGATGTCGTCGGGCTTGCCTACCCCCATCAGATAGCGGGGCCGGTCGGCGGGCAGCATGTCGGGCGCGAAGTCGAGCGTGGCGAACATCGCTTCCTGCCCCTCGCCCACGGCCAGCCCGCCCACGGCATAACCGTCGAAGCCGATCTCGATCAGCTTCTCCGCCGAAACCCGCCGCAGCCCCTCGTCCAGCGACCCTTGCTGGATGCCGAACAAGGCTGCCCGTTCGGCGTGCTCGCCGCCCGCGTCGAATCCGTCGCGCGATCGCTTCGCCCAGCGCATCGATCGCTCCATCGATCGCCCCGCCTCGTCATGGGTGCAGCCATTCCTGGTGCATTCGTCGAACGCCATGACGATGTCGCTGTCCAGCAGGCGCTGGATCTCCATCGATCGTTCGGGTGTCAGCATATGCTTCGACCCATCGATATGGCTCGAAAAGGCGACGCCCTCCTCGCTCATCTTGGTGAGCGCACTGAGGCTCATCACCTGGTATCCGCCGCTGTCGGTCAGGATCGGCCGGTCCCACCCCATAAAGCCATGCAGCCCGCCCAGCCGCGCGACCCGCTCGGCGCCGGGCCGCAGCATCAGATGATAGGTGTTGCCCAAGATGATGTCGGCGCCCGCCGCGCGCACCTCGGCCGGCCGCATCGCCTTGACGGTTGCGGCGGTGCCCACGGGCATGAAGGCGGGCGTGCGAATGTCGCCCCGGCGCATCTGGATCATGCCGGTGCGCGCCTTGCCGTCGGTGGCGCTGATCGAGAAGGAGAACCGCGGTCTGCTCATCGCGGCGCTCTACCGGCCCGCGATACGCCGCACAAGACGGCGCTCAACCTGCCCGGCGCACGCCCTCGAATAATGCCATGGCGTCAATATGGAAGCCCTCGACCCGGCGATAGGGGCCGATGAAGCGCAGGCAGTCGGCCGACAGCCGCAGCGGCCACGGATCACCCTGCGCATCATGCAGAGCGAGGGTCACTGGGGGGGAAGGACGACGCGGTTCGATCATGCACCGATGCATAATTAATAAAGGTTAACAAAGACCTGCGCCGCGAAACTTACATAGGTCACAACCCGCTTTTTGTGCCTTTTGCGCAACAAGCCGGCATTTCGCGCGGGTTTATGGCTGCTGCGATGCAACAGTCATCATCAAAAATGGTTAACACCCTGTCAATCCTGTGCCGATTGGTTGCATCCTGCCACGCGCGCTTGTTGTGGTCTGACCGCACAAGAAAATGGGGACGCACATGATTGATTCTGGACGGTTTCATCCCGGCCGAGACGATGCGGAGGACGTATCGGACGCGCATCTGGTCGACAGTGGCGACCGACCGCCGCTTGCCGCTGCGGAAACGCCGCTCGCCGCCGCCTTCCGCCAGTCCACCTTGTTCGATCTGGGGCAGATCGACGTGCGCTGGGATGCCGACCTTGCGACTCTCTGGGCCTTCATGACCCCGCACGAGCGCCCCAATTCCAACATGGGCCTGATTCGCGACACCATGGCCTGGCAGCGCGAAAGCCGCCGGGTGTTCGGCGAAAAGGGCGGGCTGCTCAAATATATGGTGCTGGGCTCGCGTTTCCCCGGCGTATTCAACCTCGGCGGCGACCTCGAAATGTTCGCCGAATGCATCCAGCGGCGCGATCGCGACACTTTGCTCAAATATGGCATCGCTTGCTGCGAGATCGTCGACCGCATCTGGCACTGCAACGACATGAACATCATCAATATCGGCCTGGCGCAGGGCGATGCGCTCGGCGGCGGCTTGGAAGCGCTGATGTGCTTCGACGTCATCATCGCCGAGCGCCAGGCGCGCTTCGGCCTGCCCGAAGTGCTGTTCGGCCTTTTCCCCGGCATGGGCGCCTATTCCATCCTCTCGCGCAAGGTCGGCCCGGTGCAGGCCCGGCGGATGATAACGGACGGGCGCATCTACACCGCCGAAGAGATGTGCGACATGGGCGTCGTCACGCAGGTGGTCGATACCGGGGAAGGCGAAGCCGCGACTGCCGCCTGGATTCGCGATCATAGGCCGCATCATGCCGGCTATGTCGGCATCAACCGCGCGGGCCGCCGCGTGAACCCGATGACGCTCGACGAACTCATAGACATTGTCGAAACCTGGACCGACACCGCTCTGTCCCTGTCCGACCGCGACCTGCGCATGATGCGCCGCCTCGCTGCCGCCCAGACCAAGCTGCGGCACTGACGGCGCTTACACCAAGCTGCGTAAATGAGAACTTATAGCCCCTCCCCTTAAGGGGAGGGGAGAATTGCTAAATCTTACCCCTCGATCCGCTCTGCAAAGCCCTTGCGCAGCTTGGCGAGCTTGGGCGGGATCACCGCCATGCAATAGGGGTTTCGGTCGCCGACGCGGTCCCAATATTTCTGGTGATAATCCTCCGCCGGATACCAGGGCGCGTCCGGCTCGATCGCCGTCACGATCGGCGCCTTCTGGTCCGCCTGCGCCCGTTCGATGCCCGCGCGCGCCTCCGCTTCCTGCTCGGGAGAATGGGGGAAGATGGCCGATCGATATTGCGTGCCGATGTCGTTGCCCTGACGATTCAGCGTCGTCGGATCATGCGTGGCGAAGAAGATGTCGAGCAGATCGCCATAGGAAATCACATCCGGGTCGAACGTCACCCGGATCGCCTCGGCATGGCCGGTATCGCCGGAACAGACCTGCTCATAGGTCGGATTCGGCTTCGTCCCGCCGATATAGCCGCTCTCGACCGAGCTAACGCCTTTCAAATTCTGATACACCGCCTCGGTGCACCAGAAGCAGCCACCCGCCAGCGTCGCGATCTCTTGCGCCATCGTCATTCCTTTAGTTCGATTGGCCGCAAAGATAGGAAGGCTCAGGCCGCCGTTCCAGCCTCCGCCAGCCGCGCCGCCGCCTTCGCCCGCTCTTCGGCGACCAATTCCTTGCGCGACAGCTTGCCGACCAGCGTCTTGGGCAGATTCAACCGCACCTCCACCTCGCACACCCGCTCATGCTTGCCCAGCTGCGGATTGAGCCATTCCTTGAGTGCCGCGCCGCCGATCTCGAAGCCCTCGTTCAGAGTCACGAACGCCTTGGGCTGCTCGCCGCGATAGCGGTCGGGCACGCCGATCACCAGCGCCTCCTTGACCGCCGGGTGATGATACAGCACCTGCTCGACCTGGCTCGGGAAGACCTTGAAGCCGCCAACCGCAATCATGTCCTTCAACCGATCGACGATCTTCACATAGCCGTCCTCGTCGATCAGGCCGACGTCGCCGGTGCGCACGTACTCGCCGACGAACACTTCGGCGTCAGCATCGGGCCGGTTCCAATAGCCCTTCATGATCTGAGGCCCGGCAAAGAGCAACTCACCCGGTTCGCCCTCTGGCGGGGGCCTAGTGGGGTCTTCGCGGTCCACCAGCTTCACCCTTGTGCCCGGCACCGGCTGCCCCACCGTCCCGCTCTTGTTCAGCCCCTCATAGGGGTTGGTGCAGACGATCGGGCTGGTCTCGGTCAAGCCATAGCCCTCGATCAGCTGCGCGCCCGTCACCGCCTCGAACTTCTGCTTGAGTTCGAGCGGCAGGGGCGCCCCGCCCGAAATGCAGGCCCGCAGCGAGGAAAAATCGATGTTGCGGATTGCCGGATGATCCAGCAGCGCCTGGAACATGGTCGGTACGCCGGGCAGCGATGTCGCCTTCACCCGCTGCACCGCGGCCAGCACCTGCGCCGCGTCGAAGCGCGGCAGCATCACCATCTCGCCGCCATTCACCACCGTCCGGTTGAGCGTGCAGGTATTGGCGAACACATGGAAGAAGGGCAGCACCGCGATGATGCGGTCCGCCTGATGCTGATGGGGATCGATCGCCTGCGCCTGCCGCGCATTGGCGGTCAGGTTCTGGTGAGTCAGCATCGCGCCCTTGGGCGTGCCGGTCGTCCCGCCCGTATATTGCAGCAGCGCGACATCGTTGACCGGATCGATCTCCGCCACCACGCAGTCGCCCGCATTGGCGATCAGCCGGTCATAACGCAGCACGCGCGGATCGTCAGGCAGTTCGACCGTCTCGGCCGCCTTGAACCAGCGGAACAGCAGCGATTTGACCGGCGAGAGCATTTCGGCGACCGACCCTACTACCAGCTTCTGGAGACTGCTCTGCTCCAGCACCTCCAGCGCCGTGGGCAGCAGCGCCTTGGCCGACAGGGTGAAGAGGATCTGCGTCCCGCTATCCTCGACCTGATGCTCCAGCTCGGCGGCGGTGTAGAGCGGCGAGAAGTTGACGACGATCGCGCCGGCCATCAGCGCGCCATAATAGGCCGCGACATAATGGGGCGTGTTGGGCAGATAGAGGCCGACCCGGTCGCCCTTCTTCACGCCCATCGCCTGCAATCCGCAGGCGATCCGGCGGATCTGCGCCATCATGTCGCCATAGCTGAATTTTCGGCCCATGAAGTCGATCATGTGGGCCTGCGGATGAGCGGCGGCGCTCGCGCTCACCATCGCGCCCATCGACAAGGGGGGGAATGTCTGGTCCCAGACCGTGGGGTGCTGGTACCGCTCTCTCCAGATTTTTTCTACGCTCTCCATGGGCAAAGTCTATGGAGGCTTGCTGCTTTACGCAAGCGTCAACCCAAGCGAAGGGGCCGCGCCATGGATAGGCGCGACCCCTTGTAGATTGCCGCATTGTTGCGCTGTGGTCAAAGCGTCGGCGATGACGCTACGGCATCAAGCGTCGCTCCGGTTCCCGCCGAACGGATCGAGAATCGTCGCCGCGCCGGAAATAAATTCGGACTCGCTCTTCAGCGCCTCTTCGGCGCGCCGGGCATTGTCCTCGCGCTCCCGCCGCAATTCCTCGATCAGTGCCTCGCGGTCGCCGTCCAGCCGCGAATCGGTCGGTGCTTCGATGCCGGCCTTCTTCGCCGCCTTCGCCACCAGCGCGTCCAGCTCGCGCTGCGAACACAACCCGAGCGTCACAGGGTCTTTCGGCGTGATGTTGCTGATGTTCCAGTGCGTCCGGTCGCGGATCGCCGCGATCGTCGTGCGCGTGGTGCCAATGAGCTTGCCGATCGCGCCGTCCGACACTTCGGGATGGTTGCGCAGGATCCAGGCGATGCCATCGGGCTTGTCCTGCCGCTTGCTGACCGGCGTGTAGCGCGGCCCCTTGGTGCGGCGGACCGGCTCGGGGCCTTTCAGCATCTTGAGCTTGTAATCCGGGTTCGCCTCGCCCTTGTGGATTTCCTCCATGGTGATCTCGTGCGCGCGCACCGGATCGCGGCCGGTATATTTGGTGCCGGCGGTATCGTCGGCGATCGCCTGCACTTCAAGGATGTGAAGCCCGCAGAATTCCGCGATCTGGTCGAAGCTGAGCGCGGTATTGTCGACCAGCCAGCTGGCGGTCGCATGGGGCATCAGGGGCTGGGACACGGGGACTTTCTCCGGCGTAAAAACGATAAGGGCCGCCCAAGCAGGGCGGCCGCGACGGGGGAGAGATAGTGCATCCCTGCCTTTCCGGCAAGGAAAAGCGTCAGGCGGCGCTGTCCATCACATCGGGGTCGATGGCGTGCAGCCCGGACAGAAACTCCTGCGCGCTGCGTTCCCAGCTGAAGCTGCGGCCATAGGCGGCGCAGGCCGCTCGGTCCTTCGTCAGCGCCGCGCCGATCGCTTCGCCCAGCTGCTCGGACAAGGCGCCAGTCTCCGCCGTCACAATGTCCACCGGCCCGGTAACCGGATAGGCCGCGACGGGCGTGCCGCACGCCAGCGCCTCGATCATCACCAGCCCGAACGTGTCGGTCCGGCTCGGAAACACGAACACGTCGGCCCCAGCATAAACGCCCGCCAGATCCTTGCCGAATAGCGCGCCCAGGAACCGTGCGTCGGGATAGGCCCGCTCCAGCGCCGCGCGCGCCGGCCCGTCGCCTACCACCACTTTGGTGCCAGGATGATCGGTCGCCAGGAACGCTTCCAGATTTTTCTCCACCGCCACCCGGCCGACATAAAGCATGATCGGGCGCGGCAGATCGGCGAAGACCTGCGGCGGCGTCGCGTCAGGCGTGAAGGCGCTCAGGTCCACCCCCCGCCCCCATGGCCGCACATTGGGCAGGCCATGCGCCCGCAACTGCTCGCGCACCGACCGCGTCGACACCAGCACCGCCTGCGCCGGCCCATGGAACCAGCGGATATAGCGCCAGAACCAGGCGGCGGGCAGCCCGGTGCGCTGCGCCACATAATCGGGGAAATGGGTGTGATAGGCCGTCGTGAAGGGCACCTTCCCCCGCAGGCACCAGCGCCGCGCGGCCAGGCAGAGCGGACCCTCGGTCGCCAGATGCACCGCATCGGGCCGGAACGCCGCGATCGCCTGTCCCACCACGGTCGGGCGCACCAGCGCCAGGCGGATTTCGGGATAGGTCGGGCAAGGAATGGAACCATAGAGATCGGGCGAGATCACCTGCACCACATGCCCCATCCGCTCCAGCTCCGCCCGGATCGTCTGGAGCGTGCGCACGACCCCATTGACCTGCGGGCTCCAGGCATCGGTGACAATGGCTATACGCATCGATCGGACTACCTTTCTGCTCCCTCCCCTTCAGGGGAGGGTCGGGGTGGGGGCCATCCGTGAAGCGCCAGCCTATCCCGACAGCTCCCAACCCGGCCCCTCCCCTGAACGGGAGGGGGGAATGACCTAAGCCGCGATCCGCTGGCCCTGCAGCTCTTCCACCTTCTCCCGCTTCGCGATCTCGTCGGCCCAGTGCAGCACTTCCATCCGCCCGTCGAAATGCTCGACCAGGGCCGTGCAGCCCTCCACCCAATCGCCGTCATTATAATAATCGACCCCGGCGATCTGGCGCATCTCGGCATTATGGATATGGCCGCACACAACGCCGTCGACGCCCCGCGTCGCCGCCTCATGCGCCACCACATCCTCGAACTTGGATATGAACTCGACCGCGTTCTTGACCTTGTGCTTGGCCATCTTGCTCAGCGACCAATAGGGTAGCCCCATCCGCTGCCGCACGGCATTCACCGCGACGTTCAGCCGCATCATCATCGTGTAGGCAGCGTCGCCGACGAAGGCGAGCCAGCGGTGCGCCAGCATGATCGTGTCGAACTCGTCGCCATGCAGAACCAGCAGCTTGCGGTCGTCGGCAGTCACATGGATGGCCTTGCGCCGGATTTCGACTCCGCCAAAGCTCATGCCGGTAAACTGGCGGAACATCTCGTCATGATTACCGGGGATATAGACGACCCGCGTGCCGCGCTTCGCCCGCTTCATCACCCGCCACACCACGTCATTATGCGTCTGCGGCCAGTAAAAGCGCTTCTTCAGCCGCCATCCGTCGATGATGTCGCCGACCAGATACATGGTATCGCTGTCGACGCTGTCGAGAAAGTCGATCAACATCGCCGCATTGCAGCCGCGCGTGCCCAGATGAATGTCCGAAATCCAGATGGTCCGATAGCGCCGACGCTGCCCTTCCCGCTCAGGGATATGGAGCTTGTCTTCGGCGCCTTCTTCCATATCCGCCAGAAAGGGCAGGCGCGTGATGGCATTCATGATGCGTTCCCCGGAATATACTATCCTCGGGACCGAATCCTTAGCGCCGCATTGTTACAACTCCGCACCGAATATGACGGAAATGCGACGGTTTTGGGCACTAGCCCTTCTCCCTGTGAGGGAGAAGGATACGAAGCCTTGGCGACGAAGGAGCCTAGGCGAAGTTGGATGAGGGGGCACCGGGCTGCGACACTCAAGAAAAAGGGCCGCCAGTCGCCCGGCAGCCCCTCCTCTTCGCAGCACCGCCGCTTAATCACATATGGATCGGCTTGCCCGTCACCGCCATCGCCGCTTCCTTGATCGCTTCGCTGTGCGTCGGATGCGCGTGGCAGGTATAGGCGATATCCTCGCTCGACGCGCCGAACTCCATCGCCTGCGCCGCCTGCGCGATCATCGTTCCCGCGACCGTGGCGATGATCCACACGCCCAGCACCTTGTCGGTCTCGGCGTCGGCGATGATCTTCACGAAGCCGTCGGGCTCATGATTGGTCTTGGCGCGGCTGTTCGCCAGCATCGGGAACTTGCCGACCTTGATCGCGCCTTTTTCCTTGGCCGCTTCCTCGGTGAGGCCGACGCCCGCAATCTCCGGCTTGGTATAGACCACGGACGGAATGACGTCATGGTTCACGATGCCGGTCAGCCCCGCGATATTCTCGGCGACGGCGATCCCTTCATCCTCGGCCTTGTGCGCCAGCATCGGGCCGGGCACCACGTCGCCGATCGCCCAGACGCCCGGAACCTTGGTGGCGAAATCATGGTCGATCTCGATCTGCCCGCGCTGGTTCACGTCCAGCCCGATCTTGTCGAGGCCGAGCCCTTCGGTATTCGGACGCCGCCCGATCGACACCAGCACGACATCGGCCTCGATCGTCTCCGCCTCGCCACCGGCGGCCGGCTCGACCGTCAGCTTCACGCCCTCGCCGACAACCTCGGCGCTCGTGACCTTGGTGCCGAGCTTATACTCGAACCCCTGCTTCTTGAAGACCTTGTTGGCTTCCTTGCGGACTTCGCCGTCCATGCCGGGCAGGATCTGGTCGAGATATTCGACCACCGTCACCTTCGCGCCCAGACGCCGCCAGACGCTGCCCAGTTCCAGCCCGATGACGCCGCCACCGACCACCACCAGATGGCCCGGCACCTTGTCCAGCTCCAGCGCGCCGGTGGAGTCGACGATCCTGCCGCCCGCATTGTCCACCGCCACGCCCGGCAGCGGCGTGACAGACGAGCCGGTGGCGATGACGATATTCTTTGCCGTCACGCTCTGCCCGCCCACCTCGACCGTGTTCGCGCCGGTGAAGCTGGCGAGGCCCTTCAGCCAGGTCACCTTGTTCTTTTTGAACAGGAACTCGATGCCCCCGGTCAGCCCCTTCACCGCATCCAGCCGCTGCCCCTGCATTGTGGGCAGGTCCAGGCTCATGCTGTCGATCTTGACCCCCAGCTTCGCCATCGCGCCATTGGCCGCCTCGTCATACAGCTCCGACGCATGCAGCATCGCCTTGGACGGGATGCACCCCACATTGAGGCAGGTGCCGCCCAGCGTCTCGCGGCTCTCGGCGCAAGCCGTCTTGAGCCCCAGCTGCGCCGCCCGGATCGCCGCGACATAGCCGCCCGGCCCGGCACCGATCACAAGGACGTCATAGTCGAAGTCTGCCATACCAATCTCCGTTCGCCCTGAGCCTGTCGAAGGGCCGTACTTTTACTTTGTTTCCGTCGCAGGGAAACGGGGCTTCGACAGGCTCAGCCCGAACGGATGTAGGTGCTTGTGACGCCTGTTACAGGTCGATCAGCAACCGCGTCGGATCCTCGATCGCATTCTTGACCGCGACGAGGAAGGTCACCGCCTCGCGGCCGTCGATCAGGCGGTGATCGTAGCTCAATGCCAGATACATCATCGGCCGCACCACGACCTGACCGTCGCGAACCACCGGCCGGTCCTCGATGCGGTGGAGGCCCAGCACCGCCGACTGGGGCGGGTTGATGATCGGGGTGGACATCAGCGATCCGAACACGCCGCCGTTGGAGATGGTGAAGGTGCCGCCCTTCATGTCCTCCATCGTCAGCTTGCCTTCCTTGGCCTTTCTGCCGAAGTCGCCGATCGTCTTTTCGATCTGCGCGACGCTCAGCGACTCCGCGTTGCGGATCACCGGCACGACCAGCCCGGTCGGCGCGGACACCGCGACCGAGATGTCGGCGAAGTCATTATAGACGATCTCGTCGCCCTCGATCTGCGCGTTGACGCCCGGAATATCCTTCAGCGCCATGCACACGGCCTTCGTGAAAAAGCCCATGAAGCCCAGGCGCACGCCATGCTTCTTCTCGAACAAGTCCTTATACTTCGCCCGCGCCTCGATGACCGCGGTCATGTCGACATCGTTGAAGGTGGTCAGCAGCGCCGCGGTGCTCTGCGCTTCCTTCAGCCGCTTGGCGACCGTCTGGCGCAGGCGCGTCATCTTGACCCGCTCCTGCGCGCGCGACGGACCAGCAGACGGCGCAGCGGCGGCGGGCGCAGCGGCCGGAGTCGATGCGGCAGCCGCCTTGGCAGTGCCAGCGGCGGCGGCGGCCACCACATCATCCTTGGTCAGGCGACCGTCCTTGCCGGTGCCCTTGATCTTGCTGGGGTCTAGGCCGTGCTCCAGCACAAGACGGCGCACCGCCGGCGACAGTGTCAGGCTCCCGCCCTCGCCCTCTTCTTCGGCGGCAGGGGCCGGCGCCGCAGCGGCAGGCGCAGGCGCGGCGGCCTCTGCCTTCGCGGCTGGCGCAGCAGCAGGCGCTGCCGCCGCAGCCGGCGAAGCCCCCGCGGACGCGCCCTCGTTCACATAACCGAGCAGCGCGCCGACCTGCACCGTCTCGCCTTCCTTCGCCACGATATCGCCCATCGTGCCGGCAGCCGGCGCGGGCACATCGACCGCAACCTTGTCGGTTTCAAGGGAAACGATCGGCTCGTCGGCCTTCACCGCCTCGCCCGGCTTCTTGAGCCACTGGCCCACGGTTGCTTCGGTAACGGATTCGCCCAGCGTGGGGACTTTGACTTCGGTGGCCATGAGCTGTCTCAGCCTTTCTTCTGGCGACGGATTTCAGTGCGGACGCTGTGACCCAGCGCATCGGCGACGAGCGCGCCCTGTTCGGACACATGGCGGGAAGCCAGGCCCGTGGCCGGCGAGGCGGACGCCTTGCGGCCGGCATAGCGGGCGCGCATCGGCGCCTTGCCGGCTTTCGCCAACGCCTCCTCGATATAGGGCTCGACGAAGAACCACGCGCCATTGTTGCGCGGCTCCTCCTGGCACCACACGACCTCCTGCACGTTGGTCATGCGGGCGATCCGGGTGGCGAGCGCCTCGGTCGCGAAGGGATAGATTTGCTCCATGCGGACGATCTGGACATCCGTGTCGCCCGCAGCATCGCGTGCATCCGACAGATCGTAGAAGACCTTGCCCGAACACAGCACCAGCCGCTTCGTCTCCGTGTCCGCCGCCGCATTGGGGTCGGACAGGATGCGCTTGAACTGCGTCTCGCCCAGGAAGTCCTCGGCCTTGCTCACCGCCGCCTTGTGCCGCAGCAGCGACTTGGGCGCCATGATGATGAGCGGCTTGCGGAACGGCCGCAGCATCTGCCGGCGCAGCGCGTGGAAGTAATTGGCCGGGGTTGTGATGTTCGCGACCTGGATATTGCCTTCCGCGCAGAGCTGGAGATAGCGCTCCAGACGCGCCGAGCTATGCTCCGGCCCTTGGCCCTCATAGCCGTGCGGCAGCAGGCAGACGAGCCCGTTGGAGCGCAGCCATTTGGTCTCGGACGAGGCGATATACTGGTCGAAGATGATCTGCGCGCCATTGGCGAAGTCGCCGAACTGCGCTTCCCAGATGACCAGGCTCTTGGGGTCCGCCAGCGCATAGCCATATTCGAAGCCCAGCACGCCATATTCGGACAGCGGCGAATCCAGCACCTCGAACCGGCCGTGCGGCACGGTCGAGAGCGGGATATATTTGCGCTCGCTGTCCTGATCGGTCCAGACCGCGTGCCGCTGGCTGAAGGTGCCGCGGCCGGAATCCTGCCCCGACAGGCGCACGCCATAGCCTTCCGACAGCAGCGAACCGAAGGCCAGCGCCTCGCCGGTCGCCCAGTCAAAATTCTCGCCGGTCTTGAACATCTCCGCCTTGGCGTCGAGCACGCGCTTCAGCGTCTTGTGGACGTTGAGGCCATCAGGCACCGTCGTCAGCGTCTTGCCCAGGCTGTCGAACAGCTTGGTGCTGATCGCCGAATCCACGCTCTGCCGCGCGGTTTCGGCGTCGGCGGGCTTGTGCAGGCCCGACCAGCGGCCGGCGAACCAGTCGGCCTTGTTCGCCTTGTAACTCTTGGCCGCCTCGAACTCCTCCTCCAGATGCGCGACGAACCCGTCGGTCTGTTGGGCGATGAAGGCATCGTCGATCACGCCTTCCGCCTTCAGACGCGCGGCATAGACGTCGCTCACCGGCGGATGCTGGCGGATTTCCTTGTACATCAGCGGCTGGGTGAAGCCGGGTTCATCGCCCTCGTTATGACCGAAGCGGCGATAGCACCACATGTCGATCACGACGTCGCGGTGGAAGGTCTGGCGATATTCCATCGCCAGCTTGCACGCAAAGGTGACAGCTTCGGGATCGTCGCCATTGACGTGCAGGATCGGCGCCTGCACGCCCTTCGCCACGTCGCTGGGATAGGGCGAACCACGCGAGAATTGCGGGCTGGTCGTGAAGCCGATCTGGTTGTTCACGATGAAGTGGACGCAGCCGCCGGTGTTGTAGCCGGGGACGCCCGAGAAGCCGAAACATTCCCACACGATGCCCTGGCCCGCGAACGCCGCGTCGCCATGGATCAGCACGGGGAGCACCTGGTCGTGCTTGCCCAGGTCGTCGCGGAAGGTCTGCTGCGCGCGCACCTTGCCCAGCACCACCGGGTCGACCGTTTCGAGGTGCGAGGGGTTGGGCACCAGCGACATATGCACCTTGACCCCGTCGAACTCGCGGTCGGTGGAGGTGCCGAGGTGATATTTCACGTCGCCCGATCCGCCGACATCCTCCGGGTTGGCGGTGCCGCCCGAAAATTCGTGGAAAATGACGCGGAAGCCCTTGGCCATCACGTTCGCCAGCACGTTGAGGCGGCCGCGATGCGCCATGCCGAACACGATCTCGCGAACGCCCGACTGGCCGCCATATTTGATGACGGCTTCGAGCGCGGGGATCATCGACTCGCCGCCGTCGAGGCCGAAGCGCTTGGTGCCGACATATTTGCGGCCCAGGAACTTCTCATATTGCTCGGCCTGGATGACCTTGGCCATGATCGCCTTCTTGCCCTCGGGCGTGAAGATGATCTCCTTGTCCTTGCCCTCCAGCCGGTCCTGGAGGAAGCGGCGCTCCTCCACATCGGCGATGTGCATATATTCCAGGCCGACATTGCCGCAATAGTTCGCGCGCAGGATCGACACGATCTCCGCCACGGTCGCATATTGCAGGCCCAGCGTGCCGCCGAGATAGATTTTCTTGTCGGGGTCGGTCAGGCCGTGATATTCCGGCGTCAGGTCGGCCGGCAGTTCGCGCTTGGACAGGCCCAGCGGATCGAGATTGGCGGCCAGGTGCCCACGCACGCGATAGGTGCGGATCAGCATCTGCGCGCGGATCGCGTCGTCGGCGGCGGCGACCGCATCGGCGTCGGACACGGCCTTGCCCGCGCTTTTGGCGGCAGCCTTCACCGCCACCTGCATCTGCGTCGGGTCCAGCGCCCCGGTCAGATCGTCGGTGTCGGTCAGCGGCCAATTGTCGCGCGCCCAGCTCGGGCCGCGCTCCAACTCCCCAACGCCTTCAAATGCTTCCTGGTTTTCGTAACCCATTTTCTTGTCCCATCTCAGCCGCGTGCAGTCGCGAAACGGGAGGATATAGCGGCCGGGGTGCAGCCCGGCCGCGTCTATATGTAGGAGTTATCTTACCCCTTCAAGACCTCGACCAGCGTGGAGCCCAGTTCGGACGGGCTGGCCGCGACCTTGATACCGGCGGCTTCCATCGCCGCGATCTTACTTTCCGCGTCGCCCTTGCCGCCCGACACGATCGCGCCGGCATGGCCCATGCGGCGGCCGGGAGGGGCGGTGCGACCGGCGATGAAGCCGGCCATCGGCTTCTTGCGGCCCTTCTTCGCCTCGTCGATCAGGAACTGGGCGGCCTGTTCTTCCGCGTCGCCGCCGATCTCGCCGATCATGATGATCGATTCGGTCGCGTCGTCGGCCAGGAACAGTTCCAGCACGTCGATGAAGTTGGTGCCGTTGACCGGATCGCCGCCGATGCCGACCGCCGTGGTCTGGCCGAGGCCCGCATTGGAGGTCTGGAACACCGCCTCATAGGTCAGCGTGCCCGAGCGCGAGACGACGCCGACGCTGCCCTTCTTGAAGATGGAACCGGGCATGATGCCGATCTTGCACTCGTCGGGGGTCAGCACGCCGGGGCAGTTCGGGCCGATCAGGCGCGACTTGGAACCGGAGAGCGCGCGCTTCACCCGCACCATGTCCAGCACCGGGATGCCTTCGGTGATGCAGACGATCAGCGGGATTTCCGCATCGATCGCCTCCAGGATCGAGTCCGCGGCGAACGGCGGCGGCACATAGATGACCGAAGCGTCCGCCCCGGTCTTGCTCTTGGCCTCGGCCACCGTGTCGAACATCGGCAGGCCGATATGCGTCGTGCCGCCCTTGCCCGGCGTCACGCCCCCGACCATCTGCGTACCATAGGCTAGCGCCTGCTCGGTATGGAAGGTGCCGGTGGCGCCGGTCATCCCCTGAGTGATGACCTTGGTGTTCTTGTTAACGAGGATGCTCATGCAAGTCTTGCCCTCTTGTTCCACCCCGGCGAAGGCCGGGGTCCAGTTCCTACGTCAGCGATAGCGTGCGGTCGTTCCGATCCGACTGACCGCCTCGCTCCCTGTCATTCCACCCCGGCGAAGGCCGGGGTCCAGTGTCCCGTCGCTCAGGGTCGTGCGATCCGCTCGTAAAGGTCCACCCATTCCGGGTTCGCCCCTTCGATCTCCCGCAACTTCCAGGCGCGCTTCCATTCCTTCATCTGCCGCTCCCGAAGGCGAGCGGCTTCCCAGCTATCGTGCACCTCATACCAGACGAGCAGCCGGCAGCCATATCGTGTCGTGAACCCAGGAACGACGCTGTTGCGATGCTCCCACACCCGCTTGGGAAGATCGACGGTGGAACCAAGATAGATGGTTCCATTCCGCCGATTTGCCATGATGTAGACGAAGGCAAGACCTTCCATCACAGCCTGCCCCTACTGGACCCCGGCCTTCGCCGGGGTGGTTCACATGATCAGGCTAGGCTGCCGTCAATACCCTTGCACGCGACCAGCAATTCCTTGACCGCGTCGATCGACACCTGGAGATAGCCCTTGGCCGTCTCGTCCAGGTCGATCTCGACCACCTGCTCGACGCCGCCCGCGCCGATGATGACCGGCACGCCGACATAGAGGTCATCGACGCCATATTGGCCGGTCAGGTGCGCGGCGCAGGGCAGCAGGCGCTTCTGGTCGTAGAGATAGGCCTCCGCCATCGCGATGCCGCTGGTCGCGGGCGCGTAGAAGGCCGATCCGGTCTTGAGCAGCCCGACGATCTCGCCGCCGCCCGAACGGGTGCGCGCGACGATCGCGTCGATCCGCTCCTGGGTGGAACGGCCCATCTTGATGAGGTCCGGGATCGGGATGCCCGCGACGGTCGAATAAGCCGGCACGGGCACCATCGTGTCGCCATGGCCGCCCAGCACGAAGCTGTTCACTTCCTTCACCGACACCTGGAACTCTTCCGCCAGGAAGTGGCTGAAGCGCGCCGAGTCCAGCACGCCCGCCATGCCGACGACCTTGTTGTGCGGCAGGCCAGAAAATTCGCGCAGCGCCCACACCATCGCATCGAGCGGGTTGGTGATGCAGATGACGAAGGCATTGGGCGCGTTATCGCGAATGCCCTCGCCCACCGCCTTCATGACCTTGAGGTTGATGCCGAGCAGGTCGTCGCGGCTCATGCCCGGCTTGCGGGCGACGCCGGCGGTGACGATGATGACATCGGCATCCTTGATGTCGGCATAATCGTTGGAACCCGTGATCTTCGCGTCGAAGCCTTCGACCGGCCCGCACTGGCTGAGGTCCAGCGCCTTGCCCTGGGGTATGCCCTCGACCACGTCGAACAGGACGATGTCGCCCAGACCCTTGAGCGCCGCCAGGTGCGCGAGCGTGCCGCCGATATTGCCAGCGCCGATCAGCGCGATCTTCTTACGGGCCATATGCTGTCATCCTCCAAGTCGTGACATTTGGAATTGCGGGATCGCCTACGCCCTTCGGACAAGGCTTTCAACCGGGGAAATCCGTCACGGGAAAATTATCTTTGCAATTGGTTCGCAATTGCATTAAACGTTACGCACAGCCTGTCGCTCGTCGGCTCCTACCCTGGCCGCGAGCCTTCCCTGCAGAGCTACCCTGCCGGGCGCGCATCTCCTCGGGCGCGCCCGGCCCCTTTTGCGCGCGCAAAGTTGCGGTAGAATGAAGGGCGGCCTGAACCGCAGGTCCGCTATTTCGGCCCGTGCCCCAGCGCCAGATAGTCGTCCGACTGCATTTCCATCAGCCGCGAGACGGTCCGCTCGAACTCGAACGCCCCATCGCCCTCGGGATACAGGCGCGCCGGCGAGGCATCCGCCGCCGCCAGCAGCTTGACCTTGTATTCATACAGGGAATCGATCAGCGTCACGAAGCGCGCCGCCTCGTTCCGTTTCTCCGGCCCCAGCACCGGAATCCCGACGATGATGACGGTGTGATATTTGCGCGCGATCGCGAGATAATCGGGCGCGCCCCGCGCCTCGACGCACAGCCGCTTGAAGGAAAAGACGGCGACGCCCTTCAGGCTTTTGGGCACATGCAGCGTCCGCCCGCCCTGCACCTTGATGTCCTCGGCCGGCACCTTCGCCCGGTCCTCGACCGCATAGTCGGTCAGGCGGAAGAAGGCCGCGCTCAGCGCCGCCGTCGCCTCCGGCCCGTTGGGGCAGTGCCACAGCGTCGCGTCGCCCAGCCGGTCGCGCCGGTAATCGGTCGGCCCATTGAGGCTCAGCACGTCCAGCTTCGCCTTGATGAGGTCGATGAACGGCAGGAACAGCTGGCGGTTGAGCCCGTCTTTGTAGAGATCGTCGGGCACGCGATTGGACGTGGTGACGATCGTCACCCGCTTTTCCATGAGGCCGGTGAACAGCCGCGACATGATCGCGGCGTCCGCCATATTGTTCACCACCATCTCGTCGAAGCACAGCAGCCGCGCTTCGTCCGCCAGCGACTCCACCACCGGCGGGATCGGATCGCCCGTTTCGGACTTGCGCGCCTCGGCGAGCCGGGCGTGGACATCGAGCATGAACTCGTGGAAATGCGCCCGCTTCTTGCGCTTCACTTGCACGGTATCGAAGAACAGGTCCATCAGCATCGATTTGCCGCGCCCCACCCCGCCCCAGATATAGAGGCCGCGCGGCGGCTCGGGGGCTTTGCGCAACAGCTTCCACAGCGTCGATCCGCGCGCCGGCACCGCCTCCAGTTCCTGCTGCAACCGATCGAGCCGTTGCGCCGCCGCGCGCTGGTCCGGGTCCGGCCGCAATTCGCCCGCCTGCACCAGCGCATCGTAGCGGGCCAGCACGCCCGTCATCTGGGCGTTGGCGCCTTGCGGATCGTGGCGGTGGAGGCCGCGACCGGCTCCCCCTCCTGGGTGATGAGCATCCGCAGGAACAGGAGGCGCCCGGTCTCGCGCAGCAACTCGACCTCGGCGATCAGGTCCGGCCCCACCTTCCCCGCGCCCAGATATTGCATGGTCAGGTCCAGCGTCACGCCATTGACCTGCGCCTCATGCCCCATGATCCACAGGCCGCCGAAATAGGCATGATCGGCGAAGGCCGCCAGAAACCCGCCATGCAGCATGTCCAGCCGGTTGCGATGGCTCGCGCGGGTCTCCAGCGCCACCAGCCCCTTGCCCGGCCCGGCGGCGCGCATATAGCCGCGGCCGATCACCTGGAGGAATGTATCGGGGCGCGGCTCGGCCCATCCGGCCCAGCCCGTCCATTTGCCTTCGCTCAGCGGCTCGCCGCCGGCAACGCCGTCACTCGTCAACTTACAACTGCCGCTCGACCATCATCTTCTTGGTCTCGGCGATCGCCTTGGCCGGGCTCAAACCCTTGGGGCAGACATTCGCGCAGTTCATGATGGTGTGGCAGCGATAGAGGCGGAACGGATCTTCCAGCTCGTCCAGCCGCTCGCCGGTATATTCGTCGCGGCTGTCCGCCAGCCAGCGATAGGCCTGGAGCAGGATCGCCGGTCCGAGGAACTTGTCGCTGTTCCACCAGTAGCTGGGGCAACTGGTCGAGCAGCAGGCGCACAGGATGCACTCGTACAGCCCGTCCAGCTTCTCGCGATCCTCCGGCGACTGGAGCCGCTCCTTGCCGCTCGGCGCGGGGCTGACGGTTTGCAGCCAGGGCTTGATGCTGTTGTACTGGGCATAGAAGTGCGTGAAGTCCGGCACCAGATCCTTGATGACGTCCATATGCGGCAGGGGGGTGATCTGCACCTCCTTGCCCGCGCACTCCTCGATCGCGGTGGTGCAGGCGAGGCCGTTCTTGCCGTTCATGTTCATCGAGCAGGAACCGCAAATGCCCTCGCGGCAGGAGCGGCGGAAGGTCACCGTCGGATCATATTCATTCTTGATCTTCAGCAGCGCGTCCAGAACCATCGGTCCGCAGCTGTCGAGGTCGACCTCGAACGTGTCGTAGCGCGGGTTCGCGCCCGAGTCGGGATCATAGCGATAGACTTTGAAGCTGCGGACATTGGTCGCCCCTTCGGGCGCCTTGTGGGTCGTGCCCTTGCCGTTGATCTTGCTGTTCTTGGGCAGAGAAAATTCGGCCATCGCGGTTCCAGCCTCTTGTCACGAAAATCTGTCGTTGGGGCAGCGCATAACAAAAAATAGGCAAAGGTCCAGCACCGACTATGGGGCATATCGTCCAATCCCATCCTGCCGTTCACGCGAACGACTTGCAAAGCGCGGCAGGCATGGCAATGCAGCAGGCGACCTGCACCCGACCCTTGTGAAAGCCCGCATGAGCCAGACGATCACCACCACCCTCGGCCCCGTCCGCCTGATCGGCGAGAATGCGACGCCGATCTGGGGCATGTCCAATGCCGAACGCAACCGCCGGATGGCGGAAAGCGCGGCCAAGAGCGGCAGCCGCCTCGCCCCCGGCCATGAACTTCTCTCCAACCTCGCTTATGCCTTCGACCCGCTGCTGCTGCGGCTTGCGCTCGACACGCCCGGCACGCTCTTCACCTGGGGGGAAGCCCCGATCGTCGGCCAGGTGGCGCAAGGCAGCGATCCCGCCACCGCGCCCCACATCATCGACCTCTCCGACGGGCGCAAGCTCTACAACCGCGCGCTGCGCAAGCTCGAACAGCCGATGGTGCGCGAACTCACCCCCGCCACCCGCCGCGCGATCGAGCGGCAAAGCTATTTTGGCGCCTATAAGGGCGTCACCGACATCCTCACCAAATATCTCTGGCCCGAACTCGCGCTGATCCTGACCCGCATCGCCGCGCAGCTCAGAATGACCCCCAACATGGTGTCGGTGATCGGCGTCGCCCTCTGCATCCTCGCGACGTTCCTGTTCGCGAAGGGCATGTACTGGAGCGGCTTCCTTAGCGGCTTCATCTTCATGGTGCTCGACACGGTGGACGGAAAGCTCGCTCGCTGCACCATCACCTCATCGAAATGGGGCAATGTCATCGACCATGGCGTCGATCTCGTCCATCCGCCCTTCTGGTGGTATTTCTGGGGCACCGGCCTCGTCTATTGGGGCCTGCCGTTGTCGCCCGCCGATTTCCGCTTCGTCATGGGCGCAGTGATCGCCGGCTATATTCTCCAGCGGGTGATAGAAGGTGCCTTCATCCGCGCCTTCGGGGGGATGCACATCCATGTCTGGCGGCCCTTCGACAGCTGGTTCCGCCTCATCACCGCGCGGCGCAATCCCAATATGGTCATCCTGTTCGTATCGCTGCTGTTCGGCCGCCCCGACCTTGGCCTCATCGCCCTCGCCTGGTGGACGATCCTCTCGCTGATCGTCCACGCCGTCCGCCTGGCCCAGGCTTATCTCATGAAAGCATCGGGCAGGCCGATCGTCAGCTGGATGGACGAGGCGGAGGCAGCGCTATGAACGCGACGATCGAAAAATTCGGCTGGCCCGCGACCCTGATCGCGGAGTTCGACCATTGGCTGGTCCTCCTCCGCCCCGCCCAGCCGACGCTGGGGTCGCTGGTGCTCGCGGCAAAGAGCGACGCCACCGCCTTCGGCGACCTCCCCGCCGCCGCCCATGCCGAACTCAAGACCGTCACCGCGACGATCGAAGCCGCCCTGCGCGGCGCGGTCGATTATGCAAAGATCAACTATCTGATGCTGATGATGGTCGACCCCCACGTCCATTTCCACGTCATCCCCCGCTACGAGGGAACACGCAGCGGCGGCGGCGTGACGATAGGGGACGCAGGCTGGCCGGGACAGCCGGACCTCGGCACAGCGATCAAGCTGGACGGCGATATGGAGGCCGTGCGCGACTGGCTGAAAGCACATTTTCTTGCCCCTCTCCCTTGAGGGAGAGGGATGCGAAGACTTGGCAGCGTGCTGCCTAGTCGTAGCTGGGTGAGGGGGCTGGACGTCACGAAAACGCGCCACCCTCCCCCTCATCCAACTGCGCCTAGGCTCGTTCCTCGCCAAGGCTCCATATCCTTCTCCCTCAAGGGAGAAGGCAACCCATCCCCCACCCCCCTTCCAAAGTAGGATTTCTTCTGGTCTATCCTCCCGGATGAACCGGCCCCTCCCCCGCACGCCCCCCGTGACGCTGCCGACGCGGCGCGGGCGCGCGGCCCTCGCGTCGGCGGGCCCCGGCCGGGACCCGCGTGG
>ERZ1292632.349-Hain-H43-01um-R2-349-length-47575-cov-18_pt1 | contig 47575 bp, 58 predicted proteins | sample MGYA00564407_ERZ1292632 | MGnify/ENA primary metagenome ERZ1292632 (study PRJEB36523, sample SAMEA6512637) | groundwater metagenome | collected 2019-01-08 | study: AquaDiva: Metagenomics assemblies of 32 groundwater samples | reverse complement strand
TACGTATGGTCGTCGGGCCTCACAGCCTCACCCACACCCAGTATCCGGCGACGAAGCCGACCATGGCGATCACCACCCCAGTCACAAGCACCAGCCAGGCCGCCGGCCGGGCGGGCGCGGATTACTCGTCCTCAACCTCTGAGGCAGGCGCGGCGCGGAGTTCGTCTGCTACTTCCCGGCTGAATTCCAGCGCCGCATGGGATAGAGAGCCATCGTCTCCCGCAAGGTAATCGCAGAGGATGTCGCGTTCATCCTCCGTCATTTGTTCTGGATCGATATCCGGGAATGCGCTTTCATTGGCGCACGCCGCGAGATCCTTGATCCAGCTTCGGGCGTCGGGCGAAATTCCCGCGATGGAAAATGTGTTGCCGCGTCCCACCGGGGCCGCGGAGGAATCGGTTTTGGATTGCCGTGTCATGTCGTTTCCTGCCTCCACCCAGGCCCACCGCGCGGATGAGCCTGAAGGGGACGGGGTTAGGCTGTCTCCCGCTCACTACGCGCCGGCACTGATCGCAACTGCTCCGGCACCAACTCCAGCACCTCGGGTGGGGCCATCAGATCCCCGCCCTCCTGGTTGGTGACCGCGTACCGTTGCATGAGTCCAGCCGCGTGCGCTGCCGCATCGTAGGGAGTCATCCCGGCGCGAGCGCCAGAGTGCCCGCCGCCGAACTTGCCGGTCGCGGACGAAATGTAGCCCCCGCCGCGGTTGCTGATGACGACCGTTGAGCGCATGTTAGTTGCCTCCCTTGTAGAGTTTCCGCGCCTCGGGCTGGTCAATCTCCCTCAGCGATCCATCCGGCTCGACGACATGCCAAGTGTTGCTGCCGCCGTTACCCCGGTTGTCCTTTTGGCCGGTGCGGATGATGTCTCCGGGCCGCGCCATGATCTCCAACTCGCCGCCGGAATCGTCACCGCAGTAGCGGCCCCAGTCGATTTCCGGCCTGCCGCCAACCGGCCAGGAGGTCACCAGGCCGATCCAGGGGCGATTGTAGCGCCGCGCGTTGTAACCGCCGACCGCCAGGGATACGCGGATCAGAGCGATGACGGCGGGTTGATCGTTGCGCCTCACGAGTAGAGCCGCAATGGCGGTTTGCAGGTCGTTGAGTTCGGAGCCCGTCAGGGCCTCCAGGTCTATGGTCATTTAGCTGTGCCTCTCTTCCGGCTGCTGGCGAGCCGGATCGCCGTCCACCTCTCTCCGGCCTGCCGGGCCGGCGCGTATTCCAACCGCTCAAGCCCCGGCGCGCGCGGATTGCTCGTGCCAGAGATTCAGCGGTCAACCCGCGGCCAATCTTGCCGCTGCCCGTCTCGCCGCTCCCGAGCTAGCGTATTGCTGGTGCTCGCCAACGGTGCGGATCTTGCCTGTCTCCGGCGCGAATTGGCGGACCGTGTACCGGCGCGGTCCCGCAGGTCCGCTCGATGGCCGGAATTGTTCTGACGTGGTGAAGTACACCCCGCCAAGCCCTTCATATACCTCCTGCCCTATTCGGCTCGCGAAAAATCGCAAAGTCGAAGGGCTGAAAAAGTACTGACCGTGCTGCTGATTTGACAGCCTGATATCGTCGATGGTCATATGTCCCCTTTTCCGCGGCCTAAGCCGCTTGCTTCCCCTTCATCATGCGCTCGTTTTACGCTGGTTTTGCCTCAGACAATTCCGAGCCGCGCCTAGGATGTTTCCTAGCCTTTCGCATCCTCGCGTTGTGTTCTTCTCGCCTCCATCCGCGCAGCCGATGCGCGCGGATCTGGTCATCGGTCCGTGGCTTCTGCCTCTTCTGGCGCAAGTCCTTTAACGTCATCATGCATACCTCACGCGCGGATAGCCCTGTCCCGGATCAGGCGATACATCCGTCAGCCGCCCGACCGTGACCCACGGTTGAGCCGATTCGTCCGGGCATGTCCGGCAGTCGCGGTTGCAGGAGCAGAGATTCGGGCATCCCGTCTCTGCCACGTAGCGGTACTCCGGCCGGCGGAACAACGGCGGTACCAGGCGCAGCTTGACTTGCGGTTTGTAGGCCCGCGCTTCGACCAGTTCCGCGCGGATGTCGGCTACTTCGCCCGGCGTGCCGGGGCAACTATATCGGCTCATGCCGCAAGCTCCCGCTCCCGCCCGCAATACTCGCAATACTGGCCGGCTGCTTCGTCGTTCCATTCGCCGCAGTGCGCGCACTTCCAGCCTGCGTGCGGATTCCCCGGGCGCGGATGCGGGGGCCGCGGCTTTCCCCTCCACCTCCGCAATCAGCGCGCGAATCTCCGACGCCTGGCAGCGGGCGACTGCGCGCTGGCCATTCTCGTCCCAAGCGTGCTCAGTGCCGCTGTACGGCCGCCCCTGCGCGCACCAGCAACAGAGCCGGGGGAGCAGATCGCGGAGCGCCTGGAGCATCTCCGCCGCGGCCTGGTGCAACGGGCAGAAGCTCCCGATGACCAGCAGTCTTTTCGGCATCACGCGCCGCCTTTCATCGCCCAGCCCAGTTCTGTAGGCCCGCTGGGCAGCGCAATCTCCAGCCCGTATGAATAGGCGTCCCGTATGCCTATCGTGAGTAGGTCGGCATCGGTCTCCAGCCAGTGCTGTAAGGCCGCGAATTTATACGTGAGCGCCTCCTGCGCCGCCCGCGCCGCCCGCGCCGCCCACGCCTCCCACGCCCGCTCCGCCTGTTGCGTTTCGAATCTCCGCAGTGACCATCCACTGAGGCCGCGCGCATCCAAGGCGATCTGTAGTTGCCTCTCAACGCACGCCGGATCGTGGTCTGGCCGCGCCAGCGCCGAGCGCCATGATATCTGCTCAGCGGCCATCACCCCGCCGTGCGGCGCGAACACCGCCGAGAATCTGTGGATAGCCTGTGCCACCTCATCCTCAGTCGCCAGCCGGACCAGCGTCAGGCTGGCCGCGCGGCACTTGTCGCCGCGCTCGATCACGTCGCCGTGCGGATCGACAGCTACCACCGCCGAGGGCCTGCCGGTGGGCCACATCCCGCCGATTTTGAGTGCCGTCTCGATGTTGCGGCAGAAGTGCCAGCCGCCCGCAACGCCGCACTTCGACCCCGACCGGTCCAGCGGCACGGTGGGCAACTTGACGGGCCACGTAGTCCCGTCGCAGAGCGGTGAGCCGCCTTGCAGGGGCGGACAAAAATCATAGGTCAAGACCTTCCAGCACATCACGCGCCGCCTTTCGCCGTGGCAATGATCTCTTGTATCTGCTGAGCCATCATCTCTGCCGGCTTGCAAAACCCGAGCGCCTGGACGTCGGGGTGCATCAGGTATGGCAGTGCCTGTTCGAGCCGGACCAGCATTCCCGGCGCGGCGGCGATCAGCCGGGCATCACGCAAGGCGCGCTCATGTACTTCCGGTTCGGTATCGGCAGGGATGCAGGCTACATGGCAGACGCTCGCCACGGATAAATCCTTATCCAGGACAAAGATATTCCGATCTTTGCCCAATCCCCTGTCTTGCGGCCGATCTTCCCAAGCGTCAGATACGAACCACTCTTTTTTCATCGTCTTCTCTCCTGTCCCCTATCCAGCGGCCGTCAGCCAGCCGCTCGACCGGGGGCGGGGCGGGAGGCCCCGCGGGGACTATTGCCCAGACTCTCGGCGCCGTTGCTCCGGTGTGAACCAGCGCCCGCGCAAGTTTCTGACCTCGCTCTTGTCGCTGAGAGTCTCGACCTCCACATCGAGGCAATCATAGTCAGCTACCCCGATGACCTCGCGTTCGGATCGGCCGAACTTCAACAACGCGCGAAGTAGGTCGTCGGCGTTGTCGATTTTGTACGATTCCTGTACTGTTTTCATCGTCCTCTCCTCTCCTGCCTTCATCCAACCAAGCCCCCGACTCGCAGGGGCTTGAGGTTCAGTAATCCCCGCCTACGTAGCACCCCTCGACGCGATCCGCGCAACTGTCGCACTGGTAGCCGAGGCTCACATCCTTGGCTGTGAGGGCGTTTTTCTTGCCGCAGGTAGGACATGGCTTTGTCCGCTTGCCGGAGCGCAGGCTGGAACGCCCGCCCGGATCGGCGAATTCTCGGTAGTCGCTGTAATCGCAATCTTCGGCGTACATCGTCATCTCCTCCGTCCACCACTCTCCCGCCGGCCGGGAGGGCGCGGTTACCGCCGGCGTCCGGCCGGCTGCTCCAACGTCGCCATGCTCCAGGTGCTCAGGTGTACCAGGAGCCAACCGGCGGCCCGAAACCGAAGGTATTCTGCGCTGCGGAACAGCGTGGTGATTGTCATGTCAGAATCCCATTCCAATGGCGACGAGAACCGCCGCGAAAGCGATCAGAAGAGCGCATTCGATCAAGTCTATGTGTTTCATCGCACCCCCATCATGCGCCTCCGTTTGCCGAGTTTGGGGACCATAAAGTCTGAGAGCAGGCTAGGGGAATTCTGAGAGCACAATAAGAATCAATAACTTGTCAATAAAGTATTGACAGTTCTTATCCCAATGGCGCAAAGTATAAGAAGTGCAAGAAACCGCCGAGGATTGCAGCGAAGTTGCCGAAACTTGCAGAAAATCTCCCGAAACTTGCAGGTCGTTTCGCTGGAACACTGCATCGCGGAAAGCTGCCGTGCTGATTGCGGAGGATAAGATATCCGATCCGGCGATTGCGAGGGAATGCAACGTCAGCCCCAGAACCATCGCCTACTGGAAGGTTCATCCCGAATTTCGAGTAGAAGTAGATCGGCATAAAGTGTTGATTTCAGAGGACGTTCTGGCGTTTTCCATTGCGCGGCGGATTGAGCGTGTTCGAGCGCTCGACAGAATCCATACAAAGTTGACAGGATTGGTAGATGGTGCGCCTGAACCTGATCCGGCCTACCTCAAGGAGGTGCGGGAGTACCAGCGGCAGGCTGCAATCGAGGTAGGTCAGTGGCAGGAGGGGGGGCAGGTGCTCAAGCCTGGCGAGCAGCGGTTGACGGTCACTTACGATGCTGTGCAGGCGATTCAGCAGGCGGACCCGGAGCGGTGGGCGAGGATCGAGCGGGCGGCGGCGGGGATCATGGCGGATGAGCGGGTCGGCGCCCATCTTCCGGTGCTGGCGGCGCCTGAGGTGGTGGATGCGGCGGAGTCGGCTCCGGCCAAGCGGGGGCGGCCCCGGAAGCAGGTGACGGTGTGACGCGCCTACGGGTGGTCGCCAGCAACGCGATGCCGGCGCGGACGGCGAAGCGGGCGAGGTTGCGGGTGGTGAGTGATTGCGAAGTGTTCGAGCGCGCCCTTGCCCGTAACGCCCACTTGTTCCACCGACGAGCGGTTGCCGTTCAGTCTCAACTTCAGGGAGAACGCACAGGGTGACGACTCCTTCTCTTTCTATTACGTGTTTCACCACCCGTGAAACGGTTTCGGGCAAAAGCGTTTCACCACCCGTGAAACGGTCTGCGGGTTGGTTTGGCCGGATTCCCGGTTGTGTCGGACTCGATTTAGGTATCAGCGACGCCGCTTTGAGGATATACGTTCTGCTCGCTTTGCAGACGTTCCGAGGCACTGCATCGAGTATTGGGATGCGCGAGCTTGGCAACCGGACGAACACTAGCCCAGCTACCGTTATGCGGCGCCTGCGCGAGCTTGAGAAGGCCGGCCACATTAGAACGGTGAAGACCGCGAACGGTAAACGGTCCTGGTACGAGTTAACTTCCCCGGTCTTCGCTGAACGGAAGAACTCTGGACTGCTTCAGGACCGCAAACACGTAGTAAAGCCGACTGTCAGCCGAACGATTCGGCAAGCGAGGTACTTCGCTGAAGATCAAGAGCGCCGTGAGCGTGGGCTAACCGCATGAAACGACAACTACTTAACCTAACCACTTGCCGCACGGTTCAGGCGGTATCAGCCGCTATGCGGATATCCCAAATCTGCGAGGTCTGCCGGGACGTGTTCGCTACGCGGGACGATCCGCCTGTGTGCGAGGAGTGCTATCGCTTCGTCTTCGGCTACTGGCCCCTGGAGTCCACCGCATGACCCCTCGCTCACGTCGCGCCGCTGAACTGTCCAAGTTGCTGTCCGAGCGTGACTACTGGCGGGACCTGGCCTCCGCCGTCGGTTGGACCCTACAAGGCTGGACCGACCGCAAGGAGCGCGACGACATTCTCCGCGCCATTAGGAGGCCCGCCGTATGACGTTAGACGAAGCCCGTTCGGTCCTGGAGCATCCCGCCCAACATGGAGGACTCCAATCGGCGGAGGTAGCAGAAGCAGTCGGGCTGCTCATCGCGGCCGGGGAAGTGTGCTCTCACGGCGACCCGCTTTGCCCCTGCCCGGATGGCGACATGTGCCACTACGAGGGGCCGAACCCGTGGCCATCTCCGCTGCCTCTGCCCCCAGAATCGCCCCCTGCGGGCGCACGGGCGACCCTTGGCGCGTCTGCCCCGCCCGCGGAAGTCCAGACTACCCTGCCCCCAGCCAAGCGCCGCTATAGCGCCGTGGGCAACCTGGAGGTGGGCAAGCCCGCCGCATGACTTCCGCGCCCAGCAACGGCAAATGGTCGGACATGGCGATCGTGCTCAAAGCCTGGGTTGTACTGTACGTTCTAGTGCCCTTAGGTCCAGTGGTAGGTCTCACCTGGATATTGATGGGTATACAGGCGGTTCCCGCCGCAGTTTGTCTATTGCTGGCCGTGGCCTTGTTTTGCACCTTGGTGCATCTTGCGCTGTGGTGGTGCTGGGGCGGCCGGATATGGTGAACATCCCCACTAACGGCAACGGCAAGGCCCGCGAGTCGCTGATTCTCTCCCAGATGGCGCTGGCCGGCGACCTAGCCAAGCGGGAGCATCGCAGACTTCCCCCTTGGATCGGCCTGGACGAAGCCCAGCAGGTAGCCTACCTCGCCCTAGTGCAGGCGGTGGACCGCTGGGACGCCAACCGCGGCGTTCCGCTGGGCGCCTGGGTTCGCAAGCCGGTGGCCGGAGCGGTTCGGGATCTGGGGCGGCGCAAGCCGGCGCGGCTCTCGTGGGTTCCGCAGGACGATTCGATGTCGTCCCCCTTCCCGGAAGGCAACGACTGGTGGCCGGATCGGGACCGCCGGGACCCGCGCCCGGACCCGGAATCCCTGCTGGCCTACGAGGAGTTCCGCGCCGCCCTCTGGCGCCGGGTGGACGCCTTGCCGCTTCGGATGGCGCTGGTGGTGAGGCTGCGCTACTGCGCCGGGCTGGGGTTCGTGGAGATCGCCCGCTTGATGCGGAGGCCGGTCAAGAGCGCTACGGTGGAGGTCTGGAAGGAGCGGGCGGTAAAGAGGTTGAGGGAACAGGTATAAGGAGGAGTTATGCGTGAGACTGAGGATATAAAGGAAGCGCCGAAGCGTGAACTCATCAAGCCCTGGGTGTTGCAGGCCCGCCGGGATGGCCCGCACGCCGGCTACGTCGAGGTGGGGCGCTACAACGGCAAGCCGGAGGCGGAGGCGGAGGGGAAGCGGTTGGGGGTGGGCTACCGGATCGCGTTCGACTACACGCCGAAGGGGATCGCGGACGACGAGTCGAGCAACGGAGGATGAGGAGGATGGAACCGGAAATCGACCGAACCGAAGAGCTGGCGATCATTTCGGATCTGGCGAGACTGAGAATCGTCTCCGAGATTCTGGCGTGTTGCGACCGTTGCGAGGAGCGGCAGGAAGCTTGCCGCATTCTGGCATCTTGGAGGAAACGTCTTGAGGCTCGGGCGACGGAGGTGATGCTTGGCTACAAAGATCCGTAGTCCATTGATCCGTTTCGAGTTGACCTTCATGGCCGGCAGGCCGAAGGAGGGCGAGCGTTATCCCTTCTTCTTGTGGCTCGGCATGAACGTCATGGACTGGGACGTGAAAGTCCACCGGTTTGTCACCGTCGAGTCGCCGTGGTTCGAGGTCACGGTCGGCAAGACCTACGAGAACTACATCGCGGGCGGTCCCGCGTTCCTTCGCTTAGTATGGTTTCGCCATCGGTGGTCGAGGTTGATCGGCAAGCGATCCGGGGGGAAGAAGTGCGTTTGCGGGGACTACGCCGTCGAGCACGCCGCCCTCGGGATCGGTCGGTGCCTTCATGCCGGTTGCCACTGCGAGGGATACTGCCATGCCTGACCTCTGCTCCCGCCCTTACAAACCGGACCCCAAGATGGCGTGCGAGGCATGCGTCTGGGGCCGTGGAGACCACGCGGAATGGTGCGACGCGGGGATGAGGCTGGCGGATAACGATAAGCCCCTGACCGAGGCGCAACTCGACCGCTGGATGGAACAGTGGGTGGAAGCGTGAGCGCGGAATCGAAAGTCTGGGAACATGAGGGGGATTGGTACTTCCTGGATGACCGCGGGATATCCGTCAACTGCAACAGCAAGATGGTCGCGGACTACCTGACCAAAATTCAGGATGACCTTATCCGGATGAACGCCAGGATCGCATCGTTGACGGAAGACGAGAGGGTTGAGTTGAGGCGTCTGCTTGGGACGGTGAAGCAGGCGAAGCCTGAACCGATCATCGGCAGCTTCTACGACGAGGAAGACCGGACGGCGGAACAGGGTGTGGAAGTGTGAAACAGGGACTACTGACGTTAGTAGGCAGGGTTCACGATTGGTGGAACCCTCCTTGCCCACAGCATCCTGGGCATCGCGTTAACGAACTTGACCTGGAACTGATTACCTGATGCGACATGATGGCGAGTATGTGTTCCGAATGCTGGGAAGAACTGGAGGCGAAGTACAGATGATTGTTTACGCTGAGATAAAACCGGGGGATATCCTCCGGATTGTAGGAGTCGGAGCGCCCGGATATGCGCGAAACGGTGATTTGGTTCGCGTAACGGAGGTGCATCCCAATTCAGTCCATGTGGAGGACCGTGATGGCCAACCATGCGAATTCGTTTTCAATTGCGGCGCTGCACGGTTGGAGCCTACCGAATGGAAGGACGACTTCCCGAAGGATACTGCATGAAGGCCGACTGGATCGCGGTAGACCTTGATGGCACTCTCGCTGAGTATCACGGCTGGCCTGCCGATGGTTCAATTGGCAAGCCAATCCCGGCAATGGTGGATCGGGTCAAGGCGTGGCTCGCCGAAGGTAAGGATGTTCGGATCTTCACTGCGCGGGTGTGGCCGACTGAGATCGATCTGCCGGGAACGAGCACCGAGCAAACCGAGCGGTATGCTTCTGCCTGTGAACAGCGGGAGCGGATTCGCCAGTGGTGTGGAGAGCATCTCGGAAAAGAACTTAGGATGACTCATGTGAAGGACCCGTTCATGATCGAACTCTGGGACGACCGTGCCATTCAAATGATCCCGAATACTGGAGAACGCGCGGCCCCATGACCTCTCCCGCCACCCTCTCCCCCGCCGACATGGCCCTGGCCTTCGCCTTGGCCGGCCATCGCGGGAGTCACGAGGTCTGGTGCCGGGAGAACCTATCGATCCGGGACAAGCGCGGCGTGTCGGTGCCCCTCGATCTCTGGCCGGCGCAGAAACGTCTCGACGAGGTGATCGAGCGGCAGCGGGAGCGGAAGCGTCCGATTCGGGGAGTCGTTCTGAAAGCCCGGCAGGTGTCGTTCAGCGTGGGCGTGGCGAGTGAGTTCTTCCGGCGCGTGCCGTTCACTCCGGGCCAGCACTGCTTCGTGGTGAGCGAGAAGTATGACAGCGCGGAGAACCTGTTCTCCTACTACCAGCAATTTCAGGACTCCTACCGGGCCGCGCGGGGTTATCCGCTTCCCAAACTGATAAAGGACAACGAGCAGCGGTTGGGCTGGGCCAACGATTCCTACATCCAAGTGAAGTCGGCCGAGTCGGTCGTGGTGGGCCGGTCCTTCAATCTGCGCTACCTGCACCTGTCCGAGTTCGCCTACTGGCACGACCCGGCGGGCCTCATGACCGCGCTCATGCAGACGGTCCCGGACGACGCCGACACTATGGTCATCGTCGAAAGCACGGCCAACGGGGTGGGCGGGGAGTTCTACGACCTCTGGAAGCAGGCCACCGACCCGAGGGGCGGCAGCGAATGGGTCCCGATCTTCTTCGGATGGCACGAGCATCCGCAGTACCGGCGCGGGTTCGCGGACGATCGCGAGAAACTCGACCTGGAGCGAGCGTTGACGGCGGAGGAGAAGACTCTTCAGCAGCAGTACTCGTTGACGCTGGAACAGTTGAACTGGCGGCGCTGGTGCATCGCCAACAATTGCAAGAACGACGAGAACCGATTCAGGCAAGAGTACCCGATTTGCGCGGAAGAGGCGTTTCTTACCTCCGGTCGCCCCCGTTTCGACGTGCGTTCCATCGCCCGGATGCCGACGTTCCGAGATTCGATCCTGGGCGGGCTGGAGGAGATCGCGGTGGGGACCCGCCGGTCGGTGCAGTTCTTCACGCGCGAGCACGGCGAGATGTCGCTCTTCAAGAGACCGGTCGCGGGCCGGGGTTACGTGATCGGGGCCGACATCGCGCAGGGGAGCGAGTTGGTGGCGGGAGACCCGAACTACTCGGTGGCGCAGGTGCTCGATCAGGACGTGGGGGAGCAGGTCGCGGTGGTTCGGGAGCGGCTCACCCCGGCCACGTTCGCACAGTATCTGTACGATCTCGGGCGGTTCTACAACTGGGCCTACATTATTATAGAGGTCAACATCGAGATCGGCGTGCTGGAGGAACTGCTCCGGCTGGGGTATCCTTTGCACCTGATCTACCGCAGGCAACCCAGCCCGGACCAGCAACACCGGGGCCAGGAAGGGTCGCTCGGCTGGCGCACGGACAGCATCACCCGCCCCCAGTTGGTTTCGGCATTGGATACGGCACTGCGGGAAGGTTCGGTGATCGTTCACGACCCCGTGACGCTCCAGGAATTGAGGACTTTCGTCATCAAGGCCAGCGGAAAGGCGGAAGCCAGCCAGGGATGTCATGACGATACTGTAATAGCGCTGGCGCTGGCGGTGGTGGCCCTGCGGACGGCTCCGCGGGACCGGAAGATCCTGCCGGGCGGAGAAGCGGTCGAGATCCGGCCGCAGGCGGTGGACTACCGGACGGGACGTTCCGGCGAGACGGCGATAAGAATAAGGATGTGAAGACGTGGCCCAACTGAAACTGCCCGAGGCCGAACTGAAGCGGTTGGCCTACCGCATCCGCGAGGATTTCACCGGCGCGTTGCCGCAACACCAAGAACGCCTGGAGAAGATGCGGGACCTGTGGCAACGCTGGCGGTGCCGTTACGACCCGCAACCGGCGGACGAGAAGGGGCGTTCGAACTTCCGGGTGCCCATGGTCCAGTGGTACGTTTTCCAGCTTTGGGCGCGCGACTTCGACGCGCTCATGGGCGACGACTCCGAGATCATTGCCAAACCCACCGGTCCGGCGGACCAACGCAACGTGGATAAGATCGGCCGCTACATGACTTGGCGCGTTCTGGACAGCATGAACGCGACCAAGGCGCTGGCGGTGTTCACGTTCAGGCGCCGGCTGTTCGGTAAGTCCATCGCCTACACGCCCTGGTGGCAGGAAATCGATCCCTGCACCGGAGACGTGTATGAGGACCGGCCCGGTTTCTTCCCGCTCTGGCCCGACGACATCGTGGTACCGGCCGAGAACGTGGACTCGATCCAGAAGTTCTCCTTCGTCGTGCGGAAGTACCGCGCCACGCCCGACGAACTCCTGTCGAGAGAGGGAACCCTCTACCAAGGCATCCGCAAGAACTGGACGAAGATCATCGCGGCGGCGGAACAAGGAATCCAGCGCGACGTTTCCACTGAGCCGGTTCAGGCGGATAAGGACGAAGCCGAAGGCGTGTTGTACGAGGGTGGCCTGTCGCCCCGGAACACCTTGCAGGTCTGGGAGTGGTACGGGTACTGGCGAGCCGAGGCCAAAAAGGACAAGGCCGTTGCGCCGCGGCACCTGGTCGTTCGGATGTTGCCGGATGTCACCCTGGAAGGACACGACGGGATCATCGGCGTTCAGGACCTCGAAGACATCCGCTCCGGAATGCAGAACAAGCGGCCGTTCGCGGAGTCGTCCCTGGTCTACGACGGCTCCTACTGGCCCTCGGGGACGGGGGAACAGATCGGGCATCTGGAGGACGAGGAAAGCGCAAACCACAACATCATGACGGAGGCGGGCGAGTTCGCTTCGTCGCCGTCGGTGTTCTATAAACCAGGCGAGGGTTGGGACCCAAAGGTTCAAAAACTCGCGCCACGGATGGCATACCCGACCACGGACCCGTCCGCCGTGCGCGAGGTCAAGGGTTCGTTCGATCCGGTCGCGTTCACGATCAAGAGCCAGGCCATCGAGGCCATCGGCGAGAAGACCGCCGGACTCTCTTCGTTCGGAATGGGGAGATCGTCGGATCGACCCAACGAACCACGCACCGCGACGGGTCAGATCTCCATGGTCGAGCAGGGCAATATCCGCCTGAGCGGCCTGGACGTGCGGTTTCTCTGCGAAGACATGCGGCAGATTCTCCGCGACATCTGGGAACTCGACTGCCTTTACGCTCCAGAGGAGTTGTTCTTCCGCGTGGCCGAGGACGACCTGCCCGGTCACAGTCTGCAAGGCGGTGGGACCAAGATCACAAAGGAGGAACGGGCTGGGAAATTGGACTTCGACATCCGGTTCGCGTCTAGTGTGTGGTCCCGCGAGGCGAAGAAACAGAACGCACTGGCGATGTACCAGTTGGATCTGACCAATCCTCTCATCGTCCAGAGTCCGAAGGCGCTCTGGACGCTGGCAAAGAAGATCCACGCGGCCCTGGGAGACGACAACTTCGCGGACACCGTGCCGGAGCCGCCCGACATGGGCCTGATGAAGAACCCGAAGGAGGAGTGGACACTCATGCTTCAGGGCGAGGAGGTCCACACACATCCGGAGGACAACGACGAATTGCACGTCATCGACCACATCCAGCGCGCCGACAGTAGCACCGACCGGCAGGCGCAACAGATGATGGCGGCGCACATCAAGGACCACCAGAAACAGAAGATGGCGAAAGTGATGATGTCCGCCTTGGCCGAGAAGATGGCCCAACAAGTTCAGGCGAGCCAACAGGCTCCGGGTTCGCCTGCCGCTCTGGGGATGGGCGCGGTTCCTCCGGTCGGACCCGGCGCTCCTCCGACGCCGGGTTCAGCGCCGCAACCGCCCATCCCCGGAGGTCCGCCGGCCGATCAATTCGAGGCGGGGCTTGAGGGCGCGAATCAGCGACTCGGGTTGCCGGAGATGCAATGAGCGAACGCACGGAAAGATTGCTCAGTCAGGATGAACTCGAAAGTCGTTGCAGATACTGGCAGTCCCTTCTCGGGCTTCTGGATTGGGACGTAAAGGCGAAGATCGCTCGTGGTAACGGTCTGGATATACCAGAAGGCCAACAGGGGCGATGCAACTGGACGCTTGGCCGGAAAGAAGCCTTCGTCAGGGTTCTGGATCACATCGACTGGGACCCGGCCATTATCTTCCCGCAAGACATGGAGGCTACGCTGGTTCACGAATTGCTGCATCTTCACCTAGCGCCGTTTGCGGCAAAGGAGGACAGCCCCGAGGATACGGCGCAGGAGCAAATGATAAAGGCGCTGTCGTACTCTCTGGTGAGTTTGGCGAGGGGACGATGAATCTTCCGATCCGCACGACCGCCATCGAACTTCAGCACCTCGAACAGGTACTCGCCAGCGCGGGTTGGGCGCTGATCGTTCGCAAAATCGAAGCCTTGGAAGTCCGGGCCGCAGGCGAAGAGCATAAGGCCCCGAATTGGGATGCTGTGCGGGAAGCCAGAGGCAAACGCGAGGGGTTGAGCTTGGCTCTCGAAGCCCCGCACATACTGGTACAAGAGATCACTGAGCAATTGAAACAGGAGGGTAAGTAAGTGCCCTGGAAACCGTCGGACGCAAAGTCTCACACCAAGAAAGCCGACACCCCGAAGGCTCAGCGTCAGTGGGCGCACATCGCCGACCGGCTGCTCGCCAAGGGCGCGAGCGAAGGCTCCGCGATTCGCCAGGCGAATGCAGTTGTAGGCCGCGGAGGTAAGAAGAAATGATGACTCGCGCCGCATACCCGAAGGCGATGGTCCCGCCGAAGCGGCCATCGAAGCCATGTAAGAAGAAGTAAGCGGCCATGTCCGTCATCATCATCGGCAAACGGTGCAAGTTATGTTCACGTTACATCGATCCGCGCGAATTGATAGGCGACGTGCGTTCCGGTTTTCTCTGCTGGGCCTGCTTGGACCGTCACAATAAGTCGGTAAAGGCTCTTTCCCTGAATCCGCCTCGCGGATGTCAGGAATGCGGGGTAACATTCGCCCGCCTGAAAGAGACTAACCCCAAACCGCGTATGAAGCTTCATTACAAGGATGGCATTCTGGAAGTCTTATGCCTTCCTTGCTCCGAGAAGTACGAACCCAAACGCAAAGACTTGTACGCCGGCACCCAATACGGCCACATTCGCGGATTGAAATAGCCCGCCAGTCTCCTCTCAGCTCCGCCCGCCGATAGGCTTTCCCGTTTTCCCTGACGATATCCGCGTTGGCAGTCCAATTCAACGCGAAAAGGGGAACCTATGCCCGATCCCGAGATTGTCGGCGGTCCAGACGCCGCATCTCCACCCGTTCCCGACTCCGGCAAAACGCCGGGCGGCGAACCCGACAAGAAGCCCGACAAGAAACCGGATGCCAAGGTCGAAGCGAAACCGGACGGCAAACCGGCGCGCGATTACGAAGCTGAACTCTCGGAAAAGAACAGGCAGATCGAGGAACTGAACCAGAGCGCCCTGCACTGGTTCAACAAGGCTAAGGGTGTCACGACGCCTAAGGACGACGGAGACGATGAGCCGGAAAAACCGGCGAAGTCAGCTAAGGCCGAACCCGACGAGGACGAAGACCCCGACAAGTTCGTGAACAAACTCGCGACGGTCGGCTCGAAGGCCATCGACGAGTACATGGCGAAGCGGGGATACATGCCCGCCAAACAGATCGAGGAGCTGGTCGAGGCGAGGGTCTCCGCCGTTACTCGCACCGAGCAACTCTACGCCGAGTACCCGGACCTGCGAAACGAGCAGAGCGAACTGTTCAAGGAAACTCAGAAGGACTTCGGCGAGATGGTCGCCATGGACAAGTCCCTCTCCAAAAGTCCCGCCGCTATCAAGATCGCGGTCAAGACCGCAGCGGCGCGATTGAAGGCTGCCTCTGACATCGCCGAGGCCAAGAAACCAAAGGAAACTGAAGCCGAGCGCCGCACCCGCATCGCCGCGCAAGCGGGAGATCTCGGCAGACGCGGTGGCGGCGAATTTACGGATGAGGCCCCCACCGCGCTGGACGACGAAACCAAGGATATGATGCGGAAGTTCAACCAGGCCGGCGGCGGCCCGGACATCTCCGAGGAAGCGTTGCTCAAGCGAATGGCCCGCGGTCCCCGCATGGTCTACCGGCCCGGTCGCGACGCGCAAGGGAGGTACCAGTAATGGCCTGGACACTCGAAGCGCGGCAGAAAGCGGCGGAGACTCGGGAGCGCCACAAGCGGGAAAAGGTGGAACGGAAGGCGCGTAGCGAAGCGCGAAGGGAATCCGGGGTATTCGCGGGCGTGGGCGAATCGAAGGTCTTCGTCGCCCCGGAAGGTTCCATCGAGCGCGAGATCAACATCGAACAGTGCCACATGGGCGGGAAGTTGATCGCGGAGATGAACTTCACGCCGGAACAACTCACTCTGATCGCCTTCCGCAACACGGACGAAGGCATTGCGGCATTCGAGACCGAGACCGGGAAGAAGTGGGAAACGAGAACTTACACTCCCCCTACCGAGGATCGGGAATTCCAGAACTTCGAGAACCCGGACATCCTCCGGGACACGGCGGCTACGTTCGCCAAGCCCGGTTTCGCTCAGCGGTTCTTGGGCGAGAAGCGGTGCAGCCAGGCGGGAACTCGCGGATGGAAGCCGGTGAAGGACAACCGCGGCGACTTAGTGAAGGTCGGCCGAAACCTGTTCCTGGGAGAAATGCCCGAGGAACTGGCGGCGAAACGGAGAGCGGCCAACAAGGCCGAGTCCGACGCCCAACAGAAAGAGATCGGCGAAAGAATGCAGGTGAACCAGGAGCGGTTCGTTCGCGAAGGTGGCTTAATTCTGAAGCCCGGCGAGATTCTCCACAGCGGCGGCCAGCCGGTCGCCGCGGAAGGTGTTCACATCCGGAGAGGTAACGCAGTCGGTTAAAACACAAAGGAGAATCACATGGCGAATGCGGACAATCCGCATGGATTTCGACCCTTGCGCCACTTCATGGGCGGGGCCATCATCCTTGCGGAAAGAAGTAAAGCGGTGGGGGACGCCCCCGCCATTTTCATCGGGGACGCCTACAACCGGATCGCGGGCGGGACCATTGACGCGAGCCTGAGCGCAGGCACGCTCCTGATCAGTGGAGTCGCCCTGAACTACGGAGCGACGCTAACGGCGACCACTCATCTGTGCATCGAAGACCCCTACGTAGTGTTCGAGGCGCAGGACGACAGTTCGACAGACGGATTGGTCGAAGCCAACATGGGCCTGAACGCCAACATCACGGCGGGGTCCGGGTCGGCTACCACGCTCATCTCGGCGCATGAGATCGCGGAGGCGGGTATCACGACCACCGCGACCCTGGACATGCACCTGCTTCAGAAGTTGAACGTCCCGGACAACGCCTACGGGCCGTGGTGCCGGGTCGAAATCCTGTTCAACAGCCACCGGATGGCCACTCAGTCGGTCGGTGTGTAGAGGAGACAGACAACCATGATGACAAGAGCTCAGTACACCGACACGCAGTTGACCACGATGCTTCCCATGCTGGACGAGGTGATTATGGGCAAGTTCGCCCAATACCCGGATCAGTGGAAGCGCGTGTTCCGCACGATGACATCGACCCGCTCGAACGAGCAGACCACCGGGATCAGCGGCATGGGCCTGTTCACGACGTTGAACGAAGGCGCGGCGGTCAGTTACGACCAGCCGGTGCAGTTGTTCGACAAGACCTACACCCACCTGGATTATGCGAAGGGGTTCAAGACCTCGCACCAACTGATCCGGGACGACAAGTTCGGCATCATCAAGCGGATGGCGACCGAACTCGGCAAGAGCGCCAAGGAGACCCGCGAAATCGCTCACGCGGCCACGTTCAACAACGGGTTCACCGCCGGCGCGACGGCGGGACCGGACGCCGTGGCGCTGTTCTCGGCCACCCATCCGCAGGTCTATACGGGCGGCACTCAAAGCAACATCCTGTCTGCCGCCGCCGACTTCGACGATGACAGTCTGCGGCTGATGCTGACTCTGATGCGCCAAATGAAGGACCAGACCGGCAAGCGGGTTCGCATCCCGCCGCGCGCCCTGGTCGTCCCCTCCGACCTCGAATTCACCGCGGGCGAGGTCCTCAAGTCCCGCGACCGGAGCGACACGCCGAACCGCGCCGTGAACGCCCTTCAGCATCGCGACGGTTTCCCGGCCTTCACCGATTTCTGGTGCTGGGACTATCTGACCGACGCGGACGCCTGGTTCGTCGTGTGCGCCCCGGAGGACAGCGAACTCCGGCACTATCAGCGCGAGGAACCGGATACCCTGCACGACGTGGATTTCGACACGCGAAGCGCCAAGACGGCCATGTGGTACGCCGAGTCGTTCGGCTGGTCCGATTACCTCGGACTGGTCGGAACGCCTGGCGTGTAGCCCAAGATGAAGGGGCCGTAGTTGGAAGTTCCGTAAGGCTTCGGCGGCCCCTTCCAAACCGAAACCGGGGCTTCGGCCCCCAACTTCCGGGGCGAGGTAAACCACCATCCCCGGAATGTAGATAGGAGGGTGGTTTGATGGCAGACTTCAGAGGCGATATCATTCAGGCAGCCGCGTTCATCGGCAGCCAGTTTCTTACGCAAGGCAAGACGCTGTTCGTGAGACCCAGGACCGGAGGCGGAAACGGCCTCAGTCCGAAACGCGCCCTGTCAACTTTAGTCGCGGCGTTGGCGAAGGCGACCGCCGACCAGAACGACGTGGTGAACCTGATGCCAGAAAGCGCGAGTTATACCCTCACCTCGGACCTTCAGTCCGTCGCGCTGGACTGGAACAAGGACCTAGTACACCTGATCGGGGCAGGTGCCGGATCTCCGTTCGGCAGTCGCGCGCGTATCGGGTTCGTGAGCACATACGTTGGCACGGGCTGCTTGTTCACTGTTTCGGCAGATGCTTGCTTCTTCAAGAACCTGCTGTTCGCGGTGGACGTGTCCAGCGCCAACCCGGTCGGATGCGTCAATGTGACGGGCGAGCGCAACGTGTTCGAGAACTGTCAGTTCGCCGGGATGCTCCACGCCAATCTCGACACTGCGAACAACTACAGTCTGCGGGTCTCGGGCGGCGAGAACTACTTCCATCACTGCATCATCGGAGCGGACACGATCCCGCGGGGGACCGCCGACAACAGCGAACTCGTGCTGGCCAGCACCGGCAACGGCGAGGGTGCGAGGAATATGTTCGAGGACTGCCTCTTCGTGACGATGGCCGAAGCAGACACGCACCAGTTTGTGAAGCGCCCGGCCAGCGGCAGCGACCGCTCGACGATCTTCCGAAACTGCGCCTTCCTGAACTTCGACGCGGGCGGCGGGGCGACGATGCTGGAGGTGTTCGACGTGACCGCTGGCGGGTCTCCTGCGGGGTACATCGACCTGGATTCCAGATGCTACTTCGCCGGCGCGGCGGCTTGGGAGGCTTCTTCCGGGGCTTCCGGCGTGGTGCGGTATCCGGGATACAACACGAATGCCGCGATCAGCGCCACCAGCGGCGGTCGCGCATTGGCCGTGACCGGAGCGTAACCGTTCCAATGAGCGGGGGTCGCAAGGCCCCCGCTTGAGGACCAGCCATGAAACAGATCGCGCTCCAGCCGGCGGTGACCAAGCTCGCGACTTACAGCGGCACGGATTACGTCTTTCGGTTCAATCCGAAGGAAATCGTCGTCACTTTGGATGTCGCCTCCTGCGAGCAGGACGACCTCGACGAGACCTACGACATCTACATCACCACCGGCGATGGCGTCTCATCTTGGGACATCATCCACTTCCCGCAACTGACCACCGACGCCGCTTACCGATACACCGCCGGAGTGAACTGCCGGTTGGCCCTTCAGAACGTCACCAGCGCCGTTCCGGGCGTCGCGGCGAACGATCCGGCGACGTTCAAGACCGACACCGAAGGCGCCGGTAATGCTGTATTGACCCTGGCGTCTGGTTACGTTCGCCACGGTCCCATCGGCAATCGAATCGGTTATCGATTGGTCGTGGCGGGGACGGTGACCGTGGGCATTGTTTACAGCATCAGGGTCTCCATGAGGTGAGTTATGAAGCAAATCGTCTTATTTTCGGGAACCCTCACGGTTACCGTGGCCGGGACCGCATATGAGTTCACGAGCGATCCCGAAGAGTTGATCGCCACGCTATCCATCACCTCGCACGACCGGACCTCTGCCAATGAGACCATCAACATCTACATCACGTCGAGCGACGGTGTTTCGACGTGGGACATCGTGGCATTCCCGCAGATCGCTACGACCGGGGCCAAGATATACACGGCGCGAGTCAACACGCGGTTGCTGGGGCAGAACGTCACTACGGCTACTCCCGGCACCGCCGCCGTTGATCCGGCCTGTCTCAAGACGGACACGGCCAGTGCGGATGAGGGCATCAAAACACTCACGGCGGGCATGGTGCGGCACGGCCCCATCGGGAATCGGATCGCCTATGTGGCGGCCTGCGCGGGCACGACGCCGATCACGGTTTGCAGTATCAGGATTTCGATGAGGTGAGGGGATGTTAGGCGACTTCTTCAACTGGCTTTTGGGCGGAAACGTGGGGGCAGACGCCACCGTTTACCTTGCGCCCGAGATTGCAGTTGAAGCAGAGGACTTGGAGGTCCATCTTGGGGAATCCCTTCTTCATCAGTCGGAAGTAAAACTGGCTTCCCCGACCCTCCTCGTTCCGTCTCTTGATTCCGCATCCGTTGATGTGGTCAAGGCTGAGAAACATTTCGTTTGCCTCTCCGCAACAGACGCAGACGCCAGCACCATAAGCAGCGAGCACGGCAGTTTTCACCATCCGATTTCTCCGCTTCTGGTATTCCTTGCGGGCGGTAGGGTCTTTCCAATAGCGGTCTCTGGCCCACTGGCGTTCCTGTTCCTTATTGGCCTGATATCGTGTCGCGTTGACGACTTTCATCTTATTGCGGTTGCGTTCGTAGTAAGATCGTTTCTGTTCCAAGAGTCCCTTCCTGTTCTCGCGATAGTAAGATTTCTGATACTCCTGTTTGCGTTCCTGGTTGACGGACAAATAGTGCCTAGAATATTCCGCTACGCATGTCTTACATTTCGTGTGGCGAGTTCCTTCTTCTTTGGAGCGGAACGCAAAGGCATCCAGAGGCTTGGTGAGACCGCATGTGCAACATGTCCTCATGTACCTAGACTAGCACGAAACTGAGAACGAGTCAAGCACTTAGATTGACTGGAGGTAATACAACATGGCGGGAAGTAAGTCAGATTGGCTGGAGAACAAAGTCCTCCAAATGATCTTTAAAAGCGCGTGGTCCTTCGAACAGAGCGTCTGGGTCGGACTGTACACCGTCGCGCCGACCGACGCTGGCGGGGGCACTGCGGCTACCGGCACGGGTTACGCGCGCATCGAAGTGGCGCGAAGCACCGGCTGGACTCTAACCGGGAACACCATCACTAACACCGCCGACGTGGATTTCGGCACGGCGGGCGGGTCGTGGGGAACCGTGGTCGCATTCGGCATCTTCGACGCGCTGACAGCGGGCAACCTACTTTACTGGGGCGACCTGACGGTGAGTAAGACGATCCAGAACGGAGACCCCGTAAAATTTCCTGCCGGGACAGGGATCACGATCAGCGAGGACTGACTTGACGAAAGCGTAGAGATTGCAATGCAGCATTTTCCTCCGAGGATGCAGGACGAGATAGTCTCCCACTACTCGGGTGGCAAGAATATGTCGGTGATTGCCCGTCAGTACGGGATCTCTTCGTCTTCTGTAGCCCGCGTCCTTAAGCGCAAGAACGTCGATACTACCGTTCCTCCGTATACTCTGCTTCGCGGTGAGTCCGAGAAACCTATCTGTGAACAGTACAAGGGCGGGGCTTCACTTACCAAGTTAGCGAAGCAGAACAACCTATCTGTGACCGGCATTCACAAGATACTCAAGCGCAACGGAGTAGAGCGAAGGCGGCGGGGTGGCAAAGTCCGAGAGGTTCCCGACCATATCGTCCAGGACATTCTTACCCGCTTCGCGGATGGCGAGTCTCAGCAAAGCATAGCCGACACCCATGGGTTTAGGCAGGTCCACGTTAGCCGCATCGTGAAACTCCATCAATCCGTTCCGCATTCGTGGCAACATCGGCGCGAGAACCTGGAACTACGCAACGGAAAGCACGGCAAGGGGCAATGCCTTCAGTGCGCCGAATGCGGCAGTCGCAATTTGATCCCGGTTGCCTTGATCGAGGATGGAGCGGGAATTTAGATGGCGACGCTCATCAATTCAGGCAACGGCGACTGGAATGCGAACACGACATGGCTGGTAGCCGAGGCCGGGTCGGGGGCGATCCAGAACGATCAGACTGCCTCCACGAATACGACTACGTCTTACGTTGCGAGCGCCGCCTTCACTTGCACGAATGCGGACGTTCTCGTCGGCGTCCTGATGCACTGCAAGCGCGTCAACACGACCGGCACGGTCACCATCGGTTTGTCGGACGACAACGGCGTAAGTTACACGCGCGAAGTGACGGTGAACGCGAGCGATTTGCCCGCCAGCCAGACGTGGGTTCTGTTCAAATTCGCCAGCACCCTAACCGCAGACGGGGGCAGCGACTATAAGGTTGCCATTAAGGGGTCGAGTGCCGGTAACGCCACGTTCTACCGCAACTCGACGGCGGGCAACTGGGCGCACATTCTTCCGACCAACGCCAACCCCGCGGGCGCGCCAGCCGCCGCCGACATCATCTACATCGCGGGCGACTGGACCGCGGCGGCCACGGGTTCGAGTTACACCGTGACGATGAACGCCGTCGCCGCCTCCATAGTCGATCACGGCACGCTGGACATCGGGCAGAACGGAACCCTCTCCTACGGGACCAGCGCCAGCACGGCCTACTACCTGCGCTGTTCAGGCAACATCACGGTTTGGGCCGGCGGCACACTCTCCATCGGCACCACCGGCACGCCGATTCCATCGACCTCTACCGCGATCCTGAATCTCGACTGCGGCTCGAACGTCCAGTACGGCCTCATCGTCAAGGACGGCGGGACGTTCAACGCGCAGGGCGCGTCGATGGCCTACGTCTGGACGTATCTCGCCTCCGATGAGGCGGCGAACTCTACCGAACTCACCACCGCCGATTCGACCGGCTGGGCCAACAACGACGAAATCGCGATCGCCTCCACCACCCGCACTTCCAGCGAGTGCGAAAAGGGCGCGTTGAACGGCGCGGCCAGCGGCACGACGCTGACCGTCGATGGTTTTGCCGGTGCCGGCGGAGGCCTGGCCGCGGCGCACAGCGGGACGGCCCCGACGCGCGCCGAGATTATCAACCTCACGCGGAATGTTCAACTGTTCGGCGCTTCCGCGACGTTCCAGGCTTACATTCTGGTCAACAACACCGCTGTCTGCGATTGGGACTACGCCGAGTTTTTCTGGATGGGGTCGGCCACGGCGAATAAGCGTGGGATCGACGTTTTGACGACGACCGGGACTTTCAGCGCGAACAAGTGCTCGGCCCACGACTTCGCAGTCGCCAACAGCTACGGATTTTCGCTGGTCGGCGCCAACCCCGACAACTTCACGATTTCCGACTGCGTGCTTTCAAATATCGCCAACACGGCGATTCGCCTAGCGGCCACCACCGGAGCAAATTGGAGCCTCACGGGGAACGTGATCGTCGGAGCATGTCCCGCCGGGTTTTATCTCGGCGAGTGCAACGGCACGGTGACCGGCAACATTGCGGTTGGCGGAACCAACGCCTTCATTCTGGATTTTCCGGTCAGCAGCTCGGGCGGGATCTTTTCCTCCAACACGGCGCACTCATGTAGTGGCGTGGGTTTCTCGATCACCTACTCGCTGGATCGTACCGGAACTTATGCGAATTGGACCTCGTGGAGAAACAATACCGTTGGCATCAACTTTGCGTCCACCCTGCGCGAGAACATCGTAATCGACGGCATTGTGGCGTTCGGAAACAACGGCGTGAATATCGGCGTTTACAGCCCCACCCGGCACTTGACGCTGAAAAACATCGTGTCGAGCGGGGACTCTACGTTTGCCACCGCTACGGGGCTCGAAATTCTGCACTATGGAACCCCGGCCTGGCTGGATCTTCTGATTGAAGATTCGACCTTCGGCGTCGTCTCGGGCATCAAAACGGCGCACACCACCGATCTGAGGGTATTCACGGCTGCCGGACTGGTCGAGATCGTTTGCCGGAACGTGAATTTCGCCTCTGCCTCTCCGCAAAACCAGTTGGACGGCACTTATCCTAACTCCTTTATCCGCTGCCAGAAGTACGGCCAGGCGGCGGGCGATCACCGCAGTTTCATTTCAAACGGCACCGACACCGCCGTGATCCAGACCGACGCCGCGATTTACAACACCGCCGCCCCTTCGGAGCGCATTAGGCCCGCCTCCGCTTCGGTGAAAGTCGAGAGCGGGGCGCATTGCAAGGCCGTCGCCAACGGCGGCACTGCGACATTCACCGTGTACGTCCGTAAGTCGGAAGCCGCGGATGCCGGCGGCGCCGACTACAACGGCAACCACCAGCGGTTGATGCTGCGGGCCGCGCCGGCGCTCGGGGTCGCCGCCGCCACGCTCGACACCGCAGTCGCGGTCGTGGGCGACTGGGAAGTCCTGACCGGGGCCAGCGGAGCGGTCAACGACGATGGAGTGCTGGAAGCTTACGTGGACTGCGACGGAACGGCGGGTTGGATCAACGTGGACGATTGGGCATAGCGAATGGCAAAGTATTGGAGTGACGGATTACCGTGGGGCGGTCTAAACGGAGACGGTTCCCAGAAATACTGGACCGACGGACTACCGCAATCCGACCTTAATCCGCTTCTGGCAATCACCGGCACGGGCAATCTGAATTTCTCCATCTCCATCGCGGGATCGGCCGTCGAGAAGTTTACCGGAACCGGTTCTCTGTCCATGGCAGTGTCGATGGCCGGCGTCGGCACCGAGACGTTCAGCGCAACGTCCGCCCTCAGTTTCGCGTTCACATCGGCGGGCGTTGGCAAACAGACTTTCTCCGGCACCTCCGCCCTCGCATTCACGGTAACCCTGGCCTCTACTGGAAAACTGGGGTTCATCGGCACTGGGGCGTCTTCGTTTTCGTTCGCGCTGGCGGGAGTCGGAACGCAGACCTTCTCGGGAACGGCGGCACTCGCTTTCGCATTCTCTTTCGCCGGAACCGCTGTCGCGGATATTCTGCTGTACGGGGCCTCTGCGGGGGCCTCGACCAACGCGGCGATGGTAGCAATCTTGCGGCGCCTGTACGGGATCGCAAACGGTGTCGCCAATTCGTCGGGAACCATCCTGGTTCAGAAGGGTCATAAGCGTCAGCCGGTCAACTTGGTGGGGTTCTCCCACGGGTACTCGACCGCCCGCGCAAACATGGACCCCGATTCGACGGCGCGCCGATTGACCGGGATGTCTTTCGGATCGTCCACCGTGACCGGGTTTCTCGATCCGGCCATGGGGACCCGGCTGTTGACGGGTGTATCGGTCGGCAGTTCCTACGTCTTGGGGCGTCTCGACCCCGAGACCACGACGCGGCGTCTGACTGGGGTTTCGACCGGGACCTCTAGCGTCGTCGGCTTCCTCGATCCGACCGTGACGACGCGGTTGTTGACGGGAGAGTCGCATGGGACATCCGCCACCAGCGGCACTCTTGAACCGATAGCTTTCGATCTGTTCGGCGTGGCGTTCGGGACGGCCTCCGTTGCCGGGCAACTCGCGCAGGTTGACCGATTGGTGCAAGGTGGTTCCAATGGGCGCGCGACGGTTTCCGGGGAACTCGCCAGTACCGACCGCATTCTGCAAGGGATGTCTGCCGGCAGAGCCACGGTCGCTGGCGAACTCGATCAGACCGACCGCATTCTGTTGGCTGAAGTAACCGCCCACGCCGCGGTCTCGGGAAGCCTCTGGGAGCCGTATACGTTATACGGGAACGAATCCCACGGGCAGGCTTCGGTCACCGGGCAACTTTGGGAAGATCCGACACGTGAACGCGGGACGGGCAGAGTCTTCACCGAATCCGAACCTTCTACGGCGGGCAACGTGTTTCGGCCCAGAACAACCGGCTCGCCTCGCGTTGTGACGACCCGCGATCCGGGGAAGGCGAAGGGGTTCTGATGAGCGTCACCAACCTTACTTTCGGGGAATTGCGGTTTCAGTGCCAGAAACGCCATTCCGGTCTCGATCCGGACGTTCTGGATTCCTACATCAACGAGAGATATCGCCGTCTCGTCCGCCGAGTCCCTTGGCAACGACTCAAGATCCAGTCCGTCATCCCAACCGTGGCCGAATACACCGCTGGAACCGTTGCGGTGACGCTGGGCAGCGACGCGATCACCGGCACCGACACCGTATGGACCGCCGAGATGGACGGGCGCTGCATCCGATTCGGCAGCGATGCGGCGTACTACGAATTCAGTTACGCCTCCGCGACCACGGGCGTGCTGGACCGGGACTACGAAGGCGCGTCCGACGCGCTGGCCAGTTACTCGATTTGGCAGAACATCTTCCCGTTGCCCGCGGATTGCCGCCAACTTGTGACGATCCGGGTGACCGATGTGGCCCGCGATCTGGACCAGGTGAGCGCCGAGGAACTGGACGAGATGGCCGCTACTCGGACATCCACGGGAAACCCGATCCTATATGCTCTGCACATGGACGACGGTAGCGCGCCGCCGCGCCAGCAGGTTGAAGTCTACCCAGTGCCCATCGAGGTGACGGCGCTCCCGTTCTGGTACATCCAAGATCCGGCGATGTTCGACATTTCGGAAACCTCCAGTTACTTCCCGACTTGGATCAACCCGAACGTGATTTATGACGGCGTGGCGGCGGACGTTTGCGGGAAAGAGAAGGACTACGCAGGTAAGAAATTGTACGAGGCCGACTTCCTGCGCGGTATGAACGAGATGCTGGCCGCGGAATGCGAACGGACGCCGGGCGCTCAGATTCAGATGGCGGAGCGGTTCACGCGGCATCGGGACCGGCGGGGGATAGCCCTCACGTTCCCATTCGAGCTTCCATAAGGAGAAATGCGATGGCTTATGCACCGAAACGATCAGCGGCGATGGCGAATGCGGCCTGCGACGCGATGGTGGACTTGCTCAACAGCGGTCTGCTCAAGATTTACGCGGTTGGCTCGGGAGTACCCGCCAGCGTGGCGGATGCGATCACGGACCAACCCTTGCTGGCCGAACTGACTCTGAATGCGACCGCCTTCGGAAACGCGGGTGCGTCCAATCCGGGCGAGGCTATCGCCGGAGCGATTACCGGAGACACGACCGCGAACAATACGGGAACGGCGTCGTTTTTCCGGATTTCGACCAGCGGCGGTGTGGCTTCCTTCCAAGGTCTTTGCGGGACTTCTGGGTCGGACCTCAATCTGAACTCGACCGCAATCCAGGCCGGGGCTGCCGTGGACGTGACCAGCCTGACCATCACCGAAGGACTCGGCTAAACGGCGCGGCATGGCGACATCGCTCTACCTGCGCTCGACTACCGGCAACGCGATTGGGGAGACCTATCTCGACATGGTTTCCTCCGCTGGCGCGAGCGCGGCAACTTGCGTGGCGAACACCGTCGCCAGCGGCTCCGAGATTCAATGGACCGTGACCGGCGGAGGAGGCGTGCGTCAGTGGGTTTCGGGTCGCGCTCCGGCCGGCGGATTCACCTTGGCCAGCCAGATGACATTCTCCTTGTGGGCGCACGAAAGCGCCAATCAGGCGAATGCGGGCATCCGCGTCAGGGTCTTCAAGCGAACAGCGGCGGGCGTCGAAACGGAAATCTCCTCCGGCTGGTCGTTCGGTTCCCCGACTGAACTTACCACGAGTGCGGCCGAGAAGGTCTGGAACGGGACGCCCGCTTCGACGGCGTTTGCCGAAGACGACCGCATTCTCCTGAAAGTCTACATTATCAATGTAGGGACCATGGGCGGTGGGCGTACCTGCACCCTCACCTACAATGCCGCGGCCGCCGCGACCGGAGATTCGCTCTTCACAATCAACGAGACGGTCTCGTTTAAGGCGGAGACGCCGCCACCCATTACAGGAACCGGGAGCGCGACATTCTCCTTCAGTGAGTCAGGCTCCGCAAAGTTGAAGTTCCTGGCGACGGCGGCGCTGGCGTTTTCGATGGCCTTGGCTGGGGTCGGTATCGAGAAATTCTCCGGGACGGGAGCGGAATCGTTCAGTCACACCTCGGCGGCGGTAGGGAAACAGACATTCAGCGGAAGTGGCGACCAGGCGTTCTCGGTATCCATGGCCGGGACTGGGACGGTCGGCGCTTCCCCGATAACCGGAACGGCATCGCTGGATTTCTCCTTTTCCGAAGCCGGTCAAGGATCTCAGGTATTCTCCGCGTCCGGAGGCATCGACTTTCCGATCACCTTGGCGGCGACGGGGACGACTGGACCCACCGATATTACGGGGACCGGAAATCTTGGCTTGTCCTTCTCTCAAGATGCGGCTGCGGTTCAACGATTTTCGGGGCATAGTTCAGTTTCGTTCCAGCCCCAAATGGCCGCGACGGGGATTCAGACTTTCTCCGGATCGGGCACTGAAAGTTTCGGGGTTTCGTTGTTCGGTCTCGCCAAGGAGACGTTCGGCGCGACCGGAGGCGTGTCCTTCTCTTTCAGTTCTGGGGGGACTGCCGTTCAGAGGTTTTCGGGTCAGGGAACGCAATCGTTCGCATTCCAGTCGGCGGGAACGGCTGTTCAAAAGTTCTCCGGCGTAGGCACGCTCAATTTTCCGGTCAGCATCTCGGGGACTGGCGAACTCGGCGCAATCGGGTATGAGGGGATCGGCGCTCTCGCGTTCAACTTCTCGACCGACGCGACTGGTAGCGTTCCAATCGCTCGACCTTCCACGACATTTCAGTGGTTTCGCAAAGGCAGACCGTCGCGTTTGCTTCCGGGGAGATATTGGTTTGCGCCTCCGACCCGTCACTCCCGTAAGGTCCCGTACCACGATCCCACCAATTCGAGTCACAGATGACGCTCTCGACCCTCATGACGGCGGTGTGGCAACGGTTGGACGAACCGGCCGATGGCACCGGATATTACTCCGCCTTTGAGATCGTCGCCGCGCTGAACCGGGCGCAACGACTGTTCGCGTTGCTCTCTCTCTGCCTGGAGACCAGCGATTCGCTCACATTGACGGCGGGAACGACTTGGTATCACCTGCGAGACACGTTCCCGGACTGGTTAGTGCCACTGCGGGTGACGTTGAGCGGAGCCAAGATCCGGCCCGCGACTGTGGCGCAGTTGGCCGCCCTGAACAATTCCTGGGAGGCACAGACCGGAACGATCTCGCGTTACGCGCATGTCGGCATGGACATGTTCGCGGCCTACCCTCATCCGGCCGGTGCGGGGACCAGCCTGACCGTGGTCTACGCTCGCGTGCCCACGGCTTTGTACATCGCCGACGACACACCCGATATCGATGCCGAATACCACCCGGCGCTGGTGGACGGCGCGATACCGTTCTTGAGACTTAAGGAAGGCGGCCAAGCGCTGGAAAGCGTTCTGCCCCTGTTCCAACGATTCCTGGAGTGTGCGGGAAAGGCTGCTCGTTCCGTTAGGGCGCGAAGCCTCGATCTGCGATACGACACGATGCCGGCAGAAACCATAACGACGGACCTTTCCCGCGCTTTGGAAGTGGATGCGAAACGACCGTCGCCGTGGAAGGTGAAGGAGTAGGCAATGGCAGACAATTTGAACATCACACCCGGTTCTGGAGCCGCAATTTCGACGGATGAAATCACCGCCGATTCGTCCCATACTCAGTTGGCAAAACTAGCGGTCTCGGCGAACGGGGATCGTACTTTGATCCCCGCGGACGCCACCTACGGCATGGACGTGGACGTGACCCGCGTTAGCGGCACGGTCGTTGTCGGTGACGGTGGGAGCACGCTGTCAGTGGATGACGGCGGCGGCGCGTTGGGCGTCGATGACAACGCCGGGTCGCTCACCGTGGACGCTCCTGTCAGCACGCCCGTCTTCGTCAGACTTTCGGACGGCGCGGCGGCGATCACGGCTCTTCCGGTTACCGACAATGCGAGCACGCTTTCGGTCGATGACGGCGGAGGGAACTTGTCCATCGACGACGGCGGGAACGTCATCACCGTGGACGGCACCATCACGGCCAACCAAGGAACCCCGGTTGCGGTCGCAAGCGCTTGGCCGGTTAAGGTGAGCGATGGAACCGATACGGTTGGCATCTCGACCGTATCGGCGGCCAAGGCAATGAAGGTGGACCTAGTTCAGGCCGTTCCGCTCACTGTCGGAATCCAGGACAAGGCTGGGTTCACCGAGGGCACCACGAAGTTCCAACCCATCGGGGGTGCCTACAACGAGACGATCTCCGCCGACCCGACCGAAGATCAGGGAGCCGCGGTGCGCATCACTGCGAAGCGGGCGATCCACGTCAACCTGCGAAATTCGGCGGGAACCGAACTTGCAAGCCAAGCGGTCCCCGTTCTGACGGCTCCTGCCTACGGCGATCAGACGCGGGTTTCAACTTTCCTTGCTCTCGTCGCCTCGCAGACCGCCGTTACCGTCTGGGACCCGGCGGCGGGAAAGAAGTTCGTAATCACCGACTTCTTCTTTAAGGTCATCACGGCGGGAACCTGTACGTTGTTCGATGGAACGAACACTGCCGCGACTACCCTTCTGGCGGGAACCTGGGCCATAGGCGACCAAATCAACCACTCCTTCGGCCGCCATTGGATATCAGCCACCGCCGATAACATCCTGAAGTACACCTCCGGGTCGGGTTTCACGGCGGACATCACCCTTCACGGGTACGAGATCACTCCATGATTCCTTGGATTCCAGGTGGCGGCGCGGCACCGGCCAGAACGCTGGCGGATTGGCTGACTGAAGTCTACGCCTGCCTGAACGCCGCCGATGCCGCCACCCTGATCCACTGGACCGAAGCCGAGATCATCGAGTGGGCGAACGAGGGGCAGCGCGACTTGGCGCGGCGCTTCGCGATGTGGGTCGAACGGGATGCTACGACCGCCACCGCAGACGCCACGGCAAGTTACACACTGCCCTCGCGCCATCTTTCGACCATTCATGTCACCTTGGCCGGGAACTCGCTTAGAGCGGCCTCTGTGCGCGAACTGGAGGCACTCAGCGCGACGTGGACGAATGATGCCTGCACAGGAGTCCAGACCCCGACTTGGTACTGCCAGGATGTGACCGGGACGACCTCGATCCGACTGTACAAGATCCCGAATTCGGAGCTGGTCTTGGCTGTCCTGTACCACGAGTACCCGGCTGACTTGGTGGCTGGAACCGCCCCCGACATGCCCGACGCCGCGGCCGACTGGCTCTGGTTCCGCATGGTGGCCGAAACGCGGGCGAAGGAATCGGACGGTTCGATGCCCGAGGCGACCAAGTTCTGCCGTGACGTGCAGGGGATCTACGAGCGGGCGTTCGTTACCTACTGGGGAGTGAGGGTCTAGTGGCCTTCAAAAAGATTGTCCAGAAAATCCTGACCGGGGGGATCAACTTGCTCGCGCCGTCCGACCTCTTGCCCCCCGACGGCGGGGAGTGCTCGAAGAACTGGCGGGTGGACACGTTCGGCAACCTGCGTTCCCGAGACGGCATGACCGTGGTGATGGAGAGTCTGGATGAGCATGTGCATACTCTCGTGTTGGTCTCCGGCGAATCGGCCGGCTCGAAGCGCCGCTATGCGGGCGCGGGAATGCGCCTCTTCCAGGCTAGTGGGGAGAACTCGGCAACTGAAGCGAAACGGGATGCGATCACGGGCGACTTTGCCACCTTCAGTGGGAGCCAACTCGGCGTGGTCTCCTACGACGGTCTGCTTTGGGCGATGGATCAACTGAAACAGGGGCGGGACGATGGCAGTCTCTATGGCACCTACTGGCACGCGGACGACGGGGCACTCGGGTCCTTCTATCCGTGGTTGCCGAAGCCGCCGAACGCGGTTCCAGGCGTAACCCAGACAACCGGTACCCTTGGGGGGGCGGTCAAGTACTACGTCACCTACGACACCGCAGAAGGGCGGGAATCGAACCCTACGACGGTCGGGGGGCTAATCACACCCAGCGGCGAAATCACGGACGCTGTCGCATCGTTCGGCGTGGTTCTGAGTGGCATCCCGGTCTCGCCCAATCCCGAAGTGGATAAACGCCACATCTACCGAGAGGGCGGAATGCTGCCCGCCCCCTACCGCGTCTGGACGATCAACGACAACGCGACTACCTCATGGACCGACGACGGTAGCGTTACGGACTCGATGGCGGTTGAAGACGGTTACCTGATGGAAGAGGACCACGATCCCGCTCCGGCCGCTCAGGTTCTTGCGGGGCCTTACAACAACCGGCTGATCGCCGGATGCTCGGCCCTGCACCCGAATCGCATGTGGTGGACCCCGGCCACCAAACCCTGGTACTTCCGGGGTTCCACTTCGGACGCCGAGGGCGATTGGTTGGACGTGGGCGAGTTGAACGAGGAGACCGTCGCCTTCAGCCTGCGCCCGCGCATGGTCATCATCTATAAGGAGCACTCGATTTGGAGACTCGTTGGCGACTTGGACGATGGCATCCTCGAACAGACCAACTCCGATACTGGACTGATCGGGCGCAAAGCTTGGTACAGCGAAGGGGGGTACGACTACTTTCAGGGCAAGGAGGGCGTCTATCGTTTCGACGGCGACCACGCGGTGAAGATCAGTGAGCGGGTGGACCCGATCTTCAAGGGTTGGCAGAGCGGCTCGACCGACGTTAACCCAGTGCGACCCATCGACCAGGAGATACGCAAATTCGCCTGCATGGCGATCAAGCACGGGCGACTCTACTTCAGTTATCCCGAGGCGGGGGCGGGCACGTAATGCAAGTCGCGACTCCCGACATCCTTTCGCTGGATCTCCAAACCGATCCCCGCTATAACCCAAACGGGAAAACCTCGCCGGGAGTGGTCATTGTAGGGTCGGCTCTATACATCGCGATTGACCAGACGGTCCACGGATTCGACGTGCTGAGGAGCACAGACAACGGAGCCAGTTGGACCTGGATGGATGAGGTCGGCGCAAACCTGAGAGCGTCAGGACGACCAGTTTACTACGGGGAAGGTTGTTGCTACGGCGGCGGCAAATTCCATTTCGTCTGGTTCGACGCGTACACCGAGACGATGTGGTATCACGCCTTCGACACCGCCACCAACTTGTGGGAGACCTCCGTAGACCTTGAACTAGCGGCCTATCAGGACGACGCGACGAACGTCTCCGTCAAGGCGATCTACCGGTCGGACGGAAGCATCGTCTTCACTTACCATCCGGACGCCTACTATCTGGCTAACTTTGGGATTATCGAGGCTGGAGTACTGACCGATTCGGGGATCGAGATCGACGCGGCGATCATCATGATCGATCAACTTCTGGTCGATCCCAACGACCGCATTCACATCCTCTTCGAGAACGGTCTCTGGTACACGTTGCCGAACCGCTATCTGCGGCACAAGAGTTGGGACGGCTCGACCTTCTCGGCGACCACGACGCCGATTGACAGCCTGCGGGCGCATCCTTACGGGTCGATCTACAACCGCGTCGGGAAGGCGATGATCCGCGACGGGAAGATCATCATCCCCTTCGCCAAGGAGACGACCTACTGGTCCTACCCCAGCGTCGCCTACAACTCCTACACGGAAACTTTCCCTTCCAATTGCGTGATGGCGGTGGTTTACAGCGATGCCCTAACGAGTCCGGTCTGGACTACGGTGGAGGTGACGGACAACACGGATGGTGAAGAGAAACGTCCGGACGTGGTGATTGCGTCGTCCAATTGGTATACTTCCGCTGTCATCTATTGTGAGGACCGCTATCAGGTCATTTGGTCATCCGAGTTCCTGTTCCACAGTTATTATCCGCTGTCCGACCCGGATCTCCCGCGATTCTATAACAAATTCTACCGCGCTAGGTCCGAGGATCTCGCGACTTGGACGGACCCGGACGAGATCCTGACATCGACCTTCTTTTCGGACACGACCTTTGCCGCCGAACCTCCGCACACTTACGATTCGGGATGGCACTATCCCGTTCACAGCCCGGTGACCTCGGACGGAACAACCCTTTCGATGGGTGTCCTTCTAGCCTTTAACGGCCCATTGATGTCCGGGCCGATTTCATGGCCGGCTGGCGGACCTTTCGGATTTTCCATCGGTTCCTTCGTCGAATTCACGGATGAGGAAGTCAATTTGGAGGGTGTAAGCAACGGCGTGGCGACAGTTACCGGCACTCTCGAGGTTGGCGGAATACCTGAACCTTGGGAACCGGGACTGGGCGGAAACAACGGAGTAATGCTGGTGATTTCGGTATGAGCACATCGACATCGACACTCATGATGGTGACTCCGGGGCGGATCTTCCAGGACTCGCGCGGGTTCGATTCACTCTACTACGAGGGAAACACCGGAGATTTACTCGGAGGAACGGGGGGCAGGGTGTACGCCCTGGAGGATGGATACACGGACGCTCAAGCGCTGATCCCCTTGCGCTGGATGAGCGGGCACCTCGATCAGGGCCAGCCCAACAACGAAAAGACGTATCAGGATTTGGTCATCGACCACAATACGGGCGGGACCGTTCTTACGGTAGAACTGGTCCTGAACAACGGCGACGTGAGTCATTGGCTGGCCGACATCGTTTCGACGGAACGGACTCAGACCGTACTCAAAATCGCGGACTTCTCCGCTCCGACTCCAGGAGACGAAGGCTTGCGCGGGAAGAACTGCGCGGTCCTGATCTACGGCGACAGGTTGGAATCGTCGGTCGCCGTGGAAATCTTCGGCATCTTCCTCCACTACTACATCGAAGCGCGTGGGGCCTACCATCACGACACCGACGAACTCGACCTGGGCAGTCAGAAGGTCAAACGGATTCGGGCAATCGAACTCGACCTGAACAATCCCGGAGAGGTGCATGTTCAGTTAGCTTCCGACATGCCGGGCAACGCGATGGCGACTCGGGCGGAGGACCTGATCGCGCCGTCAACCACCCGCCGGAAGTATCAAATCCCAATTCACGACTACGTTGAGGGTCGCCATATTCGGTTACTTGTTTGGTGCGACAACCTGATCGAATTTCAACTCTACGGAGCGAAAGCATGGGTGCAACCTTACGGGACCTACATCGAGGCTTACGAAGCGAGTCACGGCCAGATTTACGACAGTTTCGACATCCCACTCGTCCCCGGCCACGTCTGCGTCGGCAAATGCCTCGAACTGGACTTGGACACGGACGGCGAAATCAGCGCGGAGGTTCTCACCGATCTTCCGGGAAACGACCTCAGCATCAAGGGCGGCGCGACCTTCAACACGACGACCACTACCACAGGTCGCCGCATGATGCGGATACCGACCGAACCGTACCTCGAAGGCCGACTCTGGCGCGTCAAGTTACGCGGGTCTTCGGCGATGCGGTTGTACGGGGCGAAGTTGGAAGTGAAACCCTACGGCGTCTATGTCGAGGGATACGAGAGTGCGGCGGGCCGCACCTGGGAGTCGGACTCGCTCGATTGCGGGACACCTAAGGTCAAGGAATTCCGCGAGATCCAGTTGGACCTCGACACGGATGGGCCGATCACGGTCAACGTCGTCACCGAGATGCCCGGCCTGACGCAGAATGCCCGGCAGTCCTACACTATCGACACCACCGATACGACTCCAGGCCGGCGGATGTACAACCTGCCCATCGTTCCCACGGTCGAAGGGCGGTTGCTTAAGATCACCGTGACTGCGGTATCGGCCGCATTCCGGCTCTGGGCCGCATACGTGTTCTATCGCCCGGTCGGATACTACATCGAAGCGTACCAAGCGGGACTCGGGCACATCTGGGATTCCTCGATCATCGACCTCGGGAGTGAGAAGGTCAAGCGCATTCTCCAGATCGAGGTGGAGGCGCACACCGATGCCGCGTTGACTGCCACGATCTACACCTCGAACGCGGCGGGTGAGATGGCGTCCCGTTCCGTGCAGACTGTACCGGCAGGATTGGGCCGACGCACCTACATGCTGCCCATGGTAGGCGTCTACGGACGGCTTCTGCGGCTCACGTTATCCGGTACGGCGGCATTCCGGCTGTTCCAGGTGCGGGCCTATGTCAAGCCGATTGGCGTGTACCTGGAGGGCGGGACCAGCCAACTGTGTTTGGTCGAAGCCGAACACGACGTGGGTACGGAGCGGATCAAACTCTTCAAAGAGATCGAGGTGGTCTACGACGGTGCGGGCACGCTGGACTTCTCGACCGACCTCCCGAACTCCGACGTTACGCTGGTTCGGTCGTTCACTTTGGCGGCCACGACTGGAACGGAGACCGTGAAACTTCGCTTGCCCCCGACCGCTCAGGGCAGGTTACTGAAGGTGCAACTCCAGGCTGGATCGGTCGATCTGAAGGTCTTCCAGATTCGCGTCTGGACTCGCACGGTCGGCGAAAACGGCGTCGTGCTCTGGCAGTGGATTCCGATGCCGATCGCACAGACGCCGGATCAGTACGCCTGGGCGGATGTCTACGTTGCGCCGACTCCTCCGGCATGGGAGTGGGCCGAACTCCCGATTCCGAAGACGCCTCTGGATTGGTCCTGGTTTGATCTGCCGGTCGAGAAGACGCCCGAGTTGCCAGCTTGGGTGGACCTGCCTGTGGAGATGTGATGGCACGATTCGAACAGACGATCACCGGAGGCAGTCAGAACACGGGACGAGCCGTCGTTCGCATCGGCGCGGGAGCCGTTGCCGCCGAACGGATGTCGCTTTCCCTTCCGACGAATTGGTTGCCCGACGACGAGGGACGGAAACTGCTCAACGAACGCCTGCGGCAGATCGAGTATGAACTCTACCGGCCCAAAGACTACGAAGTGAACATCCCGATCCACTACGCTTACGCCGATGCCGACTATGCGGTCCCGACAACCATGAACCCAGTCACGGGGGCGAAACTCTCCCTGGACAAACTCGGTACATGGTTGTTGTTGCTCTCGACGAACTGGCACATTCACGACAACGTGGTAATGACGGCGTACCTCGCCGTGGACCCAGAGGTCGAAACCGCGGCATTGGTTCAGGCGTCGAAAATCGAGTTCCTGGGAGTCACTACGAATTCGACCACGAAAACCGCTTGGTCCCTTTTCACGGCGACCGCCATCCCGCGTCTCGTCCAATTGTATGCTAAAAAAGCCTCCGGTGCGGGAGCGACTATGTTGGTCGAGCCGACCCACTTGGCGGCCATCTGGTTGAGCAGTTGGACCGCCTCTACGCGGCGGTTCGGTCGTCAAACGCCGTCTCTAACCACTTCAATCTTGGACCCTTACGGGGACGCATTGACGATATATGGAGAGGAAGCCCGGTGGCCGAAATCGGAACATCCCGATACTCTCCCGATAGGAGCGGACTTCCTGAGTTTATGAGCGCGCATCTCGTAAAACCGTTTCCGATGTACGAGTTGCCGCGAGTGTGGCTGTGGGTCCAGCAGTTCCGGAGGCAGATATCCGACGACTTCAGCCCGAAGACGCTAGACGAGTTCGTGGACGTGGAAATGGAGAGGATGAATCGCCAGATGACATGGGGCGTATACCGCGACGGAGAGTTGGGCGGGTTGATCGTTTTCGAGCCGTCGTCTCCGGTGGCCGGAACGTCGCACATCACGTTCCGCCGGTCTTTCTGGAAGCCGAAAACCACCGTTCCGGCGATACGGGAAGCCTATTCCGAGATTTTCGCAGCGGGATATCGGAAGATTTTGTCCTTCGTTTTCGCCGACAACAACGCGATCAGGTCCCTGGCGCGGGAGATCGGGTTGAAAGAGGAAGGTGTTCTGCGCGGGCAGACCCTCAGAAATGGACGGCCGATTGATATGGTCGCCCTTGGACTATTGCGGGAGGAGTTCGAACATGCCGACAACCACTTGGAGCCAAAGTCAGACCCCGACCTGGGCGCCGCAGTTTCAGTCGCTCAATGAACGATTGCTGGCCGGTCTTCAGGACCGATTGAGCAACCCGGCCGCCGGAACGGAACCGTTGCGGATCGCCGCAATAGACGCGACCAATCGAAGGTTCGCCGGGTTGCCGCAAAAGCTGGCGACGAATCTCGCCTCCCGCGGATACGGAAAGAGCGGCGCGCTGGGCGGGGGGATCAAGGGTCTCGAACTTGCCCGGCAGGGAGAAATCGGCGGAATCGAAAGCGAGTTCGCTAAGATGCTACTGGGGCGGGAGGACCAGAACTACGGTCTCGCGGCCGCGTTGCTGGGAATGAACAAATCTCAGGAAGGATCGGGCACGCAGAAGACCACTCAGAGTTGGCTAGAGAACATCATGCAGATCGCCGGGATTGGTATGGGCGCGTTGGGTTCCTACTTCGGAGGCAAGCCAGCGAGTTCAGGCATGAAGCCGGGAAGTTACGATCCGATCTACGGACCAGGATAACATTATGCCAGATATCGCAGATCCGCTCGTCAGAGGGTTGCTGGCCGGGATGCAATTCACCCAAGCCTTCCGCAACGCCCGCCGCCAGCAGGAAGAACTCGCTATGCGAAAGCAGGTGCTTGAGGAATCGCGGGCGCAGAGGCAGCGGCAGAACGAACTCCAGGATCTTCAGACGCGGTTGGCGCTGGCGACAAACCCTGCGCTCGAGCAAGTCACGGGCGGATCTCGTAAAGTCACGGCTTCGGTCCCGCCAGAGATGCAGTCTCCGGTTGGCCTTGGTTCCACGGTCAGCATGGAAGCGCCGGTCGAGAACCCAATCACATATCAGGGGCAAAGTTACGCCGTTCGAGGCCCGCAAGAGCGGCTAAACGAACGGATTCAACAGGAGATGGTGTTGGCGGGAGCAAAGCGGCGGAACACCGAGGCCGGGTGGATTCCATTCACGACGCCGGGTGGGCAGACCTTCAGGGTTCCTCCGCAGAGTTACGGGACAACCCACAAAGCCCTCTACCCGGAGAAAGTTCCTGGTCGGGATATACCATTTCCCGAGGAAGTGGAGGCCCAGAGAAAGCGCCTTATCCCGCCTCGTCCAGCTAACACGCGTTATTTCATCGACCCCAAGGGGAACGTGACGGGTCTAGAGCGCACGCCCGAAGGATTGAACGTGCTTTCGGGAGAGGAAACGCAGGGCATCGCGCAACCTCAGCAACCTGCTGGTGGTGCTGGGGCACTATCTCGTGAACGGTTCGAGTTCACCAAGGCCGAAGCCGCGCGCAAGGAACAGGAAGCCGAGGAGGCAAAGGCGACGGCAGCGATGGAGGCCCTCCAGAAAGAGGAAGACCCGTATCACGCGACGCGAGAACAACTCGGGCAACTCAACGCATCGAAGACGCTGGACGACAAGGGATTGGCTGATGCGGTAAGCAGGTTTAAGGCGGCGACTACTCGGATTCAGGGTATCCAATATCGAAAGGGGAAACTCCTTGGGGCGAAGGAGCCGGTGAAGGGGTTTGTGGATCTTCTCAAGGATGGGGAATCTCGGGCAGCGCCAGATGGGGCGACCTGGCGGAAGGAAGACGGCATCCTCTACATCGTTGAAGGGCCGAGAAAGAATCAGGCGTCGCAACGGCAGTATGAGATTCCCGAAGGCCCAATGCCGTACACGCCGAGGGCCGCGTCGGCAACGGCGAATCCTAACGCAAACCCCTACAGGTAGGAAATGCCCGACATCCAGCAGATCCTCGATGCCCTCCAGGTTGACAAGGCGGTCAAGGCCGATGCTTGGGATGCGTTCAATTCCGTTAAGTCTCCCGAGGAGTTCACCGCCCGTTTTGACGCGATGCCTCTTCCGAAAGAGGCGAAGGCGGCACTCTGGGATCAGAAGTTCGGCTCGGTCCTAACCGTAACGCCCGCACCAACTAACGGCAAGACAACCATACCCGGTCCTTGGGACCGCATCGTCGGCCACGCCAAGGAGACCTTACCCAAAGTCGCTGGCGCGTTGACCCGGTTCGGCGCCCCAACGGTTCCGATCCCGCAGGCCAAGATGACGGTAGAACAAGGCCGCGAGGCGATGCAAACCCCCGTCGTCAAGCCGTCGCTCTTGCTGCCCCAAGAGAAAGGTGACGTACCCCTGGAAGCGATGCGCGGCGTCGTGGAGGGCATCGAAGGACTCGGTTCGGCTGAGAACGTCAGCCTCTTGTTCGGCATCGGCGGGGCGGGTGCGGCAGCCAGGACGTTGCCCAAAGTCGGAATGAAAGCTTTCCAAGTGGCGGATACCGCCCTGTCAGCCTACTTCTCCGGGGCGATGGGGACTGGGGCCTACGAAGCGGGGAAGAATGCCTGGGGTAAGGTGAAGGCTGGCGATTATCCCGGCGCGGCGCACGATCTGGGTTTGGGGAGCGTGGAGTCGCTGTTTGCCATCCTTGCCGGGAAGCACGCGGTTGGGAAGAGTCGGAAACTTCTGACGAAGCAGACGCCCACCAAAACCGCCGCTCCGATGCCGTCACCCGTAGCGGTCGCACCCGCCGCAGTTGTCCCAACCGCGACTCCCGCCGCCCCACCACTACAAGCGGCCAAGAAGCGCGTTCGTGCCCGTGCTGGTGCGCTTCGAGGCAAGGTGGCAGGACCGGTGGAACCAGACTGGTCGGATGTGGCTCCAGAGGCCCAGAAACCACCCGTGGAGGCGGTTCCACCGCAGGGGACGGTCCCGCCTACCAAGGATCTCGCGCAACTGAAGAAGCAGGTCGCCCTGGTGGAAGCGGCGCAGACTGCGGGCGTTTCCTACGCCACGGGCAAGCCGCTGAACGCCATCACGAAGAAGGCTCAACGCCAGTGGTTGAACGACGCGAAGAAACGCGCGGAGCCGAAACCGCCGCCTCTGGCGGAAGGGGAGAAACCCAAGACGGCTGAGCAGATCTTCCGCGAGAAAAAGCAGGCGGCGAAGGCGCTGGCGGACGAACAGAAGGCGCAGGCCGAGGCCAAGACCGCCGAACTCAAGGCGAAGATCCAAGCGATGCCACCCGCCGAAGTCGAGAAGGCTACGGCAGAAGCGGTGAAACAATTGCCTGACGAACAGTTGCGCGAGGTTGCCGCTGCGCAGGAATTGCCCAAATCTCCGAAGTCGGGTGAACCCGAACCGGCGCTTACGCCACTGGCCGAGACGGTAGCCGATGAGTTGACGCGGCGGAAGACCACCCCCATCACTTCACCGGAAACCCCGGCCTTCGGGACGCCTGAGTATGCGAGGTGGCTCAACACGCGCACTCGGGGGGCGGTCGTCAGGACGACGACGCCAACGCCTGAACCGGCCGCAATCGAGTCTGTCCCTGCCGCCTCACTCGAAACACCCCCAGTCAACTCCTTCCGCAACGAAGTCGGCACTTACACGCCGCTCGGCGAAGAGGCGGGCGGGGTGCGGTACCGTTTCACCAACCTCAAGGGCAATGTCCATGAGGACGTGATGCCGCGCGGCAAGTGGGACGACCTCGCGTCGAAAGGAGAACCTCTTGCCCCAGCGCCACCCGTTCAGCCCCCCGAAGTTCCGCCCGCCCCACTCGCGCTCGGAGGTGAACCTGTCGCTCCACCGCGCGAAGTTACTGCGCCTGTGCCTGCTGCGGGTGGTGGAGCGAAAGGGGAAGTAACGCCCCGAGTCGGCGCGCCAGCGGAGGGCGCGAGGGAACCGATAGTCCCGTCGTACAATGAGGTCGTGCCCAAGGAACCACCGATCATTGCCTACCACGGAACCGCTGATTTCCGGGGATTCGGGACTACAGATACGCGGCCCATGGTTGAACGCCCCCACGCAATTCCGGGAGAAACGGAATCCAATGAGGCATATTGGTTCACGGAAAATCAAAGGGCCGCTCAACAGTATGCCAACGGGGGTGGTGGACCGCCCGGATATTTAAAACCCGGTGCTCAGATTCTTGAGAGAGAGATCCACCTAGATAACCCCCTGATCGTGGACATGAATGATCCCGCTTGGTCACCCAAAACTCAGCAACATCGGGGATGGTCGCAAAAGGCCATCGATAGCGGGAAGGTGGTCCATGAGATTGGGTTTATCAAGGAGAAGGCCGTCAGGTTGGCGCACAGAGAGGGCAAGGATGGAGTCATTTTCCTGAACGGTTATGACCACCTCCCCGCCCGGTCTGGTCGGATCATCGCGGCTTTCTCCCCTGACCAGATCAAGGAGAGGCCGCCTATCGCAGGAGCGGCCCCCGACCTCGCCCCGCCTCCAGGGCCAGTGACCGCAACGGCTGCCAGTCCGATCGAAGCCGCCGCCGCTCCGAAGGGTGCCGGAGCCGCTGGCCGACCCGTTGCCGTGCCGGCGTTCGCCCCTCGCGCCGTGGGCAATATGACCGAGGTCAAGACGGCGCGCGGCACGAAAGTCGAGACGCAGTACGCTGTCGCGGACATCGGGAGCCTGACCACCTCGCACGATGTCGCGCTGAACGAGAACCCGGCCTACCCGCAGGAACTCCAGCCGCGCAATCGAACGCGGGCGGCCAGCGAAGTCCAGGTAGTCAAAATCTACGGCGAACTGGACCCAAAGCAGTTGGGTGAGAATTATCTCGCCTCCGAGGGGGCACCGATCATCGGACCGGATGGCGTCGTGGAAAGTGGCAATGGGCGCACCATTGCGCTGAAACGGCTGTACGGGGATCGGCACGCGAATGCGGAGAAGTACCGCGCATGGCTGGCCGAACACGCATCCGAGTTCGGTCTGAAACCCGAGGACGCGGCTGCCGTCAAAAACCCGGTACTGGTCCGCATCCGCAAGACGGAGGTGGACCGACCGCAATTTGCACTGGAGGCGAACGAAAGCCCCACTGCCGAGATGAGTGCGACGGAGCGGGCCACTTCCGACGCCAAGAAACTCACCGGCGACCTCATGGACTCGTTCCGCCCCAACGACCGCGGCGAGATCATCACCCAGGCGAACAACGATTTCGTGCGCGGATTTTTCAAAGACGTGATCGGGCCATTCGAGCACGGACGCTACCAGGACGCCGAGGGCCGGATCAATCAGGAGGGTGTAGGCCGCATCCGCAACGCAGTGTTCGCGCGCGCCTACGGCGACACCTCCGCAATCGAACGCCTGGCGGAGGCCACCGACAGTAACACTCGCAACGTGACCAACGGGATGCTGGCGGCGGCACCGCGACTGGCAAAGGTGCAGGAAGGCATCAAACAGGGCGAACTTCACGACCTCGACATCACAGGCGAAATTGCGCAAGCCGTTCGGAAACTGTCGGAGTTGCGGGACAAGGGGCAGCGCGTCGAGGACTACCTCAACCAGGGCAACCTGTTCGGGGAGGACTTGTCGCCGGAAACGGCGGACTTGCTGAACGTCTTCGAGCAGAATAAAAGGTCTGCCAACCGGGTCGGCGAGATCCTCACCACTTACGCCGATGCGATGGAGGCGGCGGGACACCCGAAACAGCAAGGATTGTTTGGCGCGAGTCGCACGATTCCGAGTAAAATGGAACTACTGGAAGCGGCGATCCGCCGAGTTGAGGAACGCCATGCAAAGAATACGCTTTTCCAAGAACCGCCCGTCGGTCGTGGCGAAACTGCTAAGCCTGCTACGGCAACGCGACCGCCTCAAGAAGTTCCAACCGAAGGGAAAGCCGAACTAGCCATCCAGTCTGATCTCCTCCAAGCCGCCTCCGCCCGTGCAAAGCAGACCATCGCGGAGAGGAAGGCGAAACTCACGCCGAAACCCGCCGAGACGGTCCTTCCGCCCAAGGAGGGCGAACGCGGCTCGTTCTCGCTCAAGCCCGCCGAGAAGGATGCCATTCTGGAAGGCGCGGAGTACTCGAAACGACCGAATGCGGCGCGAGTTCTTCTGGACACTATGTTCCGTTCTGTCGGCTCCCGACTTCAGCGCGAAGGACCGGAAGGCAAAGTGCTCGTCGGGAAGATCTACCACGCCGAGGACGTGGGCGCAACGGAGGCCGGGCCTCGCATCGCCCGGCTGATGATCGACGGCGGACTGCACGAATTGAGTCCGGAACAGCGATGGAGCGGTGACGGTTCGCTGATCGACGTGCTCCGGAACGAGGCGCCCGCCGCCTCTCCCGAGATCCAAAAAGCCGCCGACATCTTCCGCTCCATCGCCAAAGATACGGCAACGGAGGCCAAGGCCGCGAAATTCATGAAGACGCGGGCGCATACGTTCGAGCCAGGCGAGTTGCCATCGCCGGAAATGAAGTTGACCTCGCAACAGAAGATCTCCCTGCGCTTGGCCGAAGAGGCTGATCGCCGCGTCCGATTACGGGTCAAGAGTCCCTTCGAGGAGCGGAAGGATTACTTCCCGCAAGTCATTCCGAACACCGACATCCTCGGCAAGAAGGGACCGATCCGGCGCGACATTACAGCGAACTTGCAACGTCTCGGAGTGGTCGAGAACGCGGAAGAGGCGCAGGCATTCATCGACGGATATCGAAAGTACGTGGACGGCGGGGGCCGTGTGAAGGCGCTCGAACAGTACTTGGTGGACTCCGGACAGGCCAAGAACGAAGCGGAAGCGTTCAAACTCCTGGAGATTTTCCGGAAGCAACATATTCATCGGCAGGGCAGTCTTGAGTATTCTCGCGACATCGACCTGCCTCTCTGGGACCCGGACCCGCTTCGCATCCTGCCCGTCTGGACCCACGACGTTTCCATGCGGCTGGCGCAGGTGCGCGAGTTCGGCCAGAACAATGAAGTCATCAATAAACTGGTACGGTCGATCTCGCAAAACCCGAATGCGATCAACGTGCGTCTGAACGTCAACAAGGCGTTGCGGATCGCCAACGAACCGGACACCGGAATTGCTCGGGCGTCGCGGTACATCCGGATCGCGCAAGGGTTCAGGTTGGGCACGGCGGCCATAGCGAACTCGGTTCAGGGGACGTTGAATCCCTTGCTCGTGACGAAGCGACCGGATATCGTCATTCGTGGCTGGGCGCGCGCGCTCAAACCGGAAGGCCGCCGGTTCGGTATGGAGTCGGGTGCTTCGCTGGAAGGCATCATCAACGAAATGGTCCGGTACGCCGGAGAGGATTCGGCGGCCTTGAGCAAGTTCCTTACCGGGGTGGGTTTCACCCCGACCGAACGATGGAATCGCGTCCTGTCGGCCAATATGGGCAGGATCTATGCGGATTCCATGTTGGAGCGCCTCAAGAAGAATCCCCAGGATGGGGAAGCGCGATTTCGATTGGAACAGATGGGCCTTGGACCGGACAATCTATTGGCGATCGGAAAGGTGACCGGACAGGATGCCTTGATCGCGGCTAAACGATTCTCGGATCTGACCCAGTTTCGAGCGCGGTATCTGGACTTGCCGGAGTGGGCGTCCACGCCGATGGGTCGCGTGGCCTTCCAGTTCAAGAACTTTGCCTTCAACCAATTCAAACTGATGCAGGACGAGATCGTGGGAGAATTACGGCGGGGAAGACCGGGGGAAGCGGCCGGGGCGTTCCTCGTTCTGGCGACTGCGTTCCCGCTAACCGGCGAAGCGGTTCTCGGCCTGCGGAAGCTCGTCAGCGGAAGAAAGCGCGAGGACGAAGGTCTGGAACGCTACTGGAACGACATTGCGGCGAACGGAGCGCTCGGCGTCGCGTCCGATTTCATGCAGAGCATGGCGTGGGGCAAAGAACGCATGTACGAGTGGGCGGCAGGACCAACCGGCTCGGAGACTGGAACTACCGCATACAATCTGTACGCGGGCGGTCGAGCGGGTATCAAGAAAGACGATTGGCAGATGCGTTCGCTGGCTCGACAGGTCTTCGGTCGCATCCCGATAGCGGGACCGCGTATCGCAAATTACGTTTTTCCGCTGAAGAAGCCGGCGCGAGACTTCGCGCCACTGGGGAAGGGATTTTGATATGAGACGATTGGCGATTCTCTCGATTCTGTGTGCCGCGATGCTCTCGGCGCAAACGCTTACTTTGACCGGTCCCGCAAGAGTGCGACCGGGAACAACGGTGCCGGTAACGCTGACTCTTGCCGTGCCCCCGCCGAGCCTTGCCGCTACGCAGTGGACGCTCACGCTGCCTTCGGGCTACACCGCCACGGCGATCGCCGGCGCGGCGACAATGGCAGCCGAGAAGATCCTCTACTGTCGCCCAGACGCGACGCTGTGCCTCACGGTGGCCGCAGGCGCGAACCTGTACGCTGGCGGTGTGGTGGCAACTTATCAGATGACCGTTCCGGCCAATGCTCCAGCGGGCAACGTGACGGTTCCCCTCTTGGGGATCATTGGGTCTGCGCTCGACGGTAGTTCCGCTCCATTAGGTAGCGGCATCCCTTTCGCTTTCGCTGTTCTCGCTCGAACCGACCTGAACGGTGACGGCGTGACGGACAAGGTTGACCTCAATTTGATGATTCAGGAAGTTCTCAGCGGTGGTCCACCGAGCACCGATCCTGATGGTGATGGGTTGGCGACGGTGAAGGACGCGCAGATCGTGGCGCGGGCAATGGCTCCATGACCGCCATGGCGCAGGCGATGTCGGCACGATGAACGTGCATCTATCATGGTTTCTAAGGATCTGAGAGACGACTATGAAAATCGTAATATTGCTCCTGACTTTCGCATCACTGGGCTTCGGCCAGACCTCCCTACCAATTGAGACGTTGCGCACCCTTCCATGGACCGGCGTCATGGTCTGCCTGCCGCCGGGAACTACCCAGACTTGGTGCGTCCCCACAGTGGCGCTACTGGCTTCGTCGCTGATCCTGGATACATCCAGGCCGACGCCAGTTCTTCACGCGGCGCCTGCTCCAGCCATCACGGAGCGAACCGTAGTGGTTGAGTCGCCGACCGGTGCGACGGTGACAGTGCCCGACGCGGGATACATTCCGGCGTCGTTGCGGGTCCACTTGAACGGACTCCGGCAGTACTCGCCGGGGGATTTCGGCGTGAACGGTGCGGTCATCACGTTCCGGAAACCATTCTCGCCGCATGACGTTGTGGTAGTGGATTACAGATTGTGATAAAGGAGAACCATGTTCGACCGATTGATTTATGAAAATGCCGTGCGGGCCGCCATTGACGTGGCTGTTGCGGCAAACGGGACGGAACTGCACAACTGGGAACTGCGCAAAGCGGCGTACCTGGTAGAGGCGGAGATCGCACGGGCCTCGAATTTGAAGACGCCGGGAAGTTGGGCGGTTCCGGCAAAACCGCAGCCGCCCGCGCTGAAGCTGACGGTTGAAGCGCCACCATGGCAGGAGGGGGCCGATCAGGGCGCAATCAAGACTAAGGTCGGGCCAGATCGCGTAGCCGATCCAACATGCGAATTGCCTCCGCTGCCCGGACCGAACCCGCCCGGCGTCACTGACGTTGGGCCGTGGAACTGGGGCGATATCTGGGGGCCGGGCGAGAAGGACACCCGGCCATCCGGATTCCGGTTGCTCTGGCCGCAGTGCAAGACTCCAGGACGCGATACCCTGGAACGCGTCGGGCCATCGCCGTGGGGCCGCGGCTTCTATCGCGAGATCGAGCCGGGAAGTTGACTGGCGAAGTCGTGAGCAAGATGAGACGCAGAGCGGTTATCTGACACAGATTGGAGACCGATGGACATGACGCACGAGTTCAGTGAGCGGTTGGTCCGGATCGAGGTCGGTATTCAAGGCATCAATGACCGACTGGACCGGCAGAATGGCCGTGTGGACAAACTGGAGCACGATAATTTCCTGCTCGGCGGGAAGCTTGTCGCTGCGACTGCGGACACGCGGTACCACTTGCGCGAGCAAGACGCTGCCGGGGCGGACCTGAAGGAGTTTGACCGCCGATTGAACGATATCCGCTGCGCGGCTTGCGGCCCAACGTGGCGCGAGAGTATTGAAGGGAAGCTCGCCGAATTGCTGGAGTCAAAGGCCACGTTGAAGGGCGGATGGGTTGCGGCGGGCGTCATCGCCATTGTGTTGCTCAATGCGGTTACATTCGGGTTGAAGATTGTCGAGATGACGACGGCGAAGTAGGAGGCATGGATGAGTTGGAAACGTTGGTTATCTGGCCTGCTTGCAGCCATGATCGGGAGCCTTGGCGCTGTCTCCGGTAGCGCGGCAGGAGCCTACAGTCTCGGCTACGACATCGGCGACGCGAGTTTCTGGCACATCATCGGCGGCGGCATAGTGGGTGGCGGCCTGGCGGCGCTGGCTACGCACGTCAAGGATTTTCCCCCGCCGGGGACGTTGAAGCCGCAGGACCCCCCGGCCGCCCCGAGATAGCCATGCTCCGCCTCCTGGCGCGCCTCTGGCTGCGTCCCCCGACGCCGGCTGAAGTGCTCTGGTCTGTCGATGTCCGACGCGCCATGAATGTCCGGAAAGCCCCACAATGGCCGCTCGCCAGCACCTCCTGAGTGAAGACGATTGCGCCGACATGCTGGCGAAGCTCGACGCCTACCAGGAGCGGGAGCAGGACTACCAGCAGGTGATCCGGGACCTGCGGGCGAAGCTGGCGGCGCGGCAGGC
>ERZ1292632.272-Hain-H43-01um-R2-272-length-54032-cov-13_pt1 | contig 47782 bp, 44 predicted proteins | sample MGYA00564407_ERZ1292632 | MGnify/ENA primary metagenome ERZ1292632 (study PRJEB36523, sample SAMEA6512637) | groundwater metagenome | collected 2019-01-08 | study: AquaDiva: Metagenomics assemblies of 32 groundwater samples | reverse complement strand
ACCGACGCCAATGTAACAGCGGACATTTCCGTTACGGCTAATTTCGCAATTGATACCCACACTCTGACCTATACCTCCGGAGTCAACGGCTCCATTATTGGAATTTCGCCGCAAACAGTAAATCACGGAGACAGTGGCGCAGAAGTAATGGCAACGCCGAATACCGGTTATCATTTTGTGAATTGGAGCGACAATTCAATAGCCAATCCGAGAACCGACGCCAATGTAACAGCGGACATTTCCGTTACGGCTAATTTCGCAATTGATAATACAGGCGGAGCTGGCGGAGGCGGAGGAGGTGGCGGAGGCGGAGGTCCTGCGCCAGAGCCAGCTTTAACAATTTCAGAACTTCAATTTCCTGATATTATAACGGATACTCTAACACTTATCTGGACTACAAACTTTCCCAGTAGCAGTTACATAATTTATTCAATTGAAGGTGAGAAGCATTCTTTGGACATGGCAGACAATAAAGGAAGTCCGCCAAGATATGGTTATACTAATGCAACCGTTGAAACAGACACAGAGTTAAAAGTTATTTCTCACTCGGCAACTATTACAGGGTTGAATCCAAATGTAATTTATTATTTCAGAACAGTTTCTAGAGGTTCTTTAGCAATTAGCGGAGAGTATAAGACAACTACTCCGCCACCAGCGGAAGCTCAGGTTACAGAACAAATAATAAAAACCGAAGAGAATATTAATCCGGTTAATCCAATCAATTCTGTTCAGTCAGAACAACCTGTTCAATCAGAGCAAACATTAGAAATTGAATCAATTAGTTTGCCGGCAACTTCAATTGAAGCAACAAATCCCGCAGAAATTGAAAACCAACCAATAGCGGTGAACCAAATCGCGAGCAAACCGAATCCATTTGTGGCCGGATCGCAAGCGATTTTAGGCAATATATTTGGTTCAAAAATATTTATTTTCGTTATTATAATTGCGGCGATTATCGCGCTTGTTTTATATTTGTGGCGTTATTGGATTCGGAGTTGATGAATAAAGACATTAATTGGCTTTTAAAAGAAAAGTACCCCGCAAAATTCGTTGAGGCTCATTGCGGGGCAAATTATTTTACAAAAGAAATTAAAAAAGATATAAGCCGGCTGAAAGCAGGGGAGCCTTTAGATTATGTAATCGGATTTACCGAGTTTTTAGGCTGTAAAATTGATTTATCAAAAAAGCCCTTGATTCCAAGGCAAGAAACCGAATTTTGGACAGAAAAGGCGATTGAAGAAATAAGTCAATTGCAAAATTTACGAATTTTGGATATATTTGCAGGGTCGGGGTGCATTGGGATAGCGGTTTTAAAATATTGTCCAAACTTATTGTGCGACTTTTCGGATATTGATAAGAAAAATTTAAAGCAAATAAAAATTAATTTAAAACTGAATAAAATTAAATTAACCAGATATAAAATAATTCATTCTGATATTTTTAAAAACATAGACGGTGTTTATGATTATATTTTTGCCAATCCGCCGTATATTGCAGCGACCCTGCGGAATCGAATCCAGAAATCGGTTTTAAAATTTGAGCCCAAGATGGCCCTATTTGGGGGCAAAGATGGCCTTTTTTATATCAGGAAATTTTTGAAGGAAGCAAAAAATCACTTGAATAAAAATGGGAAGATTTATATGGAGTTTGATTATATTCAGAAAAGAGAAATTGAAAGATTGTTAAAAAAATTTAGTTATAAAAATTATAAATTTAATAAAGACCAATATAATAAATGGCGCTGGGTGGAGATAAATTAATTATTCGTTAGCTTTTTTATCTAAGATATTGTAATATAATTTATCGTCATTGTTCTTTGACTTAATCAGTAGGGAGGCCGATATGACTGATCAAAATTTTAAACAAAAATTTTGCGGTGATTTAGGCGTGTTCTACGAAGGTTTGGCCGTAGCGCAAGTAAATGGTGAGTGGTATCACATTTTAGAAAACGGCGCGCCGGCTTATCCTGAGCGCTATCAAATGGCTGAATATTTTCAGCAGGGATTAGCCTGGGTTAAAAAAGAAGGAAAATGGATTAGGATAAATAACCAAGGCAAAGAAGCAAAAAATATAGCCCCTTCTGTGGATTAGCGGGGGTTTTTTATTGCTTAGCGGTATTGGGGAGCCGGATTTTTCAATAGTTTTAATAGTTGCCTTATTGATAATTCTTTGATAATGTTTAATAATAACGATAAAAAAAGCAATTAAGATAGAAACAAATCCAGCGCGGTGAACTATAATTAAAAAAATTAGTAAAATATAAAAATGATTAAGATTAAAATCAAAAAAAGGTGGATTATTGCAATAGCTATCATTTTAATAGCAGCTGGTTATTTTGGTTTTAACTCATTATTTAAAAGTAAAATTGACGGCTATATTACTGAAAGGGTTAGTAGGGGAGAGGTTTTACAGGAGGTTTCAGAAACAGGAAGCGTTAGGGCAACAGACAATATAAGCATTAGTTTTAAAAGTTCAGGAAGAATTGAAAGCATAAATGTTAACGTCGGAGACAATGTTAAACCGGGAGATATTTTGGCAAAGATGGAAACAAACCAGCTTTTAACACAGCTTAAAGACGCAAAAGCCGCCTTAGTTGTTGCTAATAGCCAGCAAGATAAATTATTAAACGGTTCCACTCTTGAAGATATAAAAATTACCGAAGACGCGAGAAATTCCGCCCAGCAGGATTTAAATAATGAATACGGGGACTCTTTGGCTTCGTTAAATGACGCCTATATTAAAATTTATAACAGCCTTGCCGCGGCAAATTTAATTAATAACAGTTATTTTTCTATCAGCGACCAACAGGGCATTAAGGTTCAAGACAGTAAAAACGAAATGAATAAAAGCATAATAGATATGAAATTATATTTAGATAGGGCTGGGGCAAGTTCTGACCAAAACGATATTGCCATAGCTTTATCGCAGACAGTAATTGATTTAAATAACGCGGCCGATTCTTTAAAAATTATACGCGATATGTGCGACGAGGGGATATATTATTACAAGGTTTCTTCCGCTGATAAGTCTTCTATAGATACGCAGAGGGGCCATATTAATACTGCGCTTACCAATATTATCGGTTTTCAGCAGACAATCAATTCATACAAAATAGCTCTTCAGAAAGCGGAAAACCAATTAGTCCTCAAAAAAGCGCCGGCGCGACAGGAAGACGTTAATTTGTATAAAGCTCAGGTTTTGCAGGCTCAGATAAAAATCGACCTTTTAGAACAGCAAATTTCAGACAATTATCTAAGAAGTCCGATTAATGGCAAAATTACTAAAATCAGCAACGACCCAGGCGAAGTTGTCTCGGCTAACAGTTCGGTAATATCTTTGCTTTCCACAAATCCATTTCAAATAAAAGCAGATATTTATGAGCAGGATATAGTTAATGTAAAAATAGACAGTTCGGTAAAAATTAATTTAATTGCTTTTCCCAAAGATACCCTTTTAGGGAAAGTAGTTTTAATTGACCCGGCGGAAAAAATAATTGATAACGTTGTTTATTACGAAACGACCATTGATTTTCCAAATCAAATAGAAGGCATAAAATCCGGAATGACGGCCGATATAGTTATTGAAACAAATAAAAAAGACAGTGTTTTAATAATTCCCAAAAACGCAGTGGAAAAAATAAATGGCAAGGATTTGGCGCAGATTATAAAAGAGAAAAAAATTGAAAGCCGCGAGATTATAACAGGACTTGAAGGCAATTATTATTATGAAGTTGTTTCCGGATTAAGCGAAGGAGAAGAAGTTATTATTGGCAAAAAATGAAACTATACATTTATGGAAGAACCGTTGATAAAATTAGAAAATGTTTGGAAAAAATATAAACTAGCGAAGGACGGAGAATTGTCAATTTTAAAAGGAATAAACTTGGAGATAATTTTAGGCTCTTTTGTCACTATAATGGGTCCTTCTGGTTCAGGAAAATCAACATTGATGTATCTTTTGGGCCTATTAGATATGCCGTCTGAAGGAAAAATATATTTAGAAGGTCAAGATATTTCAAAACTTTCTGAAGACAAACTGGCGGAAGTAAGAGGCAAGAAAATTGGCTTTATCTTTCAGCAATTTAATCTTTTGCAAAACTTAACAGCTTTGGAAAATGTTATGCTGCCAATGATTTTTCAAGGAGTGCCAGAAACGCATAGAAGAGATAGGGCAAAAACTTTTTTAGATTCGGTTGATTTGGAGCACAGGATTACTCATAAGCCAACGGAAATGTCCGGCGGCGAACAACAGAGAATTGCCATTGCCAGGTCATTAGTTAACAATCCAGAAATTATAATCGCCGATGAACCCACGGGTAATTTGGATTCTACCACCGGAAAAACCGTTATGGAAATTTTAACAAAATTGCATAAAGAACAGAAAAAAACAATTATTGTTGTTACGCATGACCCAAACATTGCAAGTTATAGCCAAAATATAATTCATATACAAGATGGACAGATTATTGCAAACCATTTTAAAGACCCAGAAGTTTTGTGGGCAAAAGAAAAAGTTTAAAAAATGTTTAAAATCAATATAGACAATCTTAAAGAATATTTTAAAATAGCTCTTAAGAGCCTCGTGACAAGAAAAATCAGGTCTTGGCTTACGATTATTGGCATTGTTATTGGTGTGTTTTTGATTGTTTCTCTGCTTTCTTTAAGCGAAGGGCTGAAAGGCGCTGTTTTGCAACAATTGGGCAAGATGGGCAAGGATTTGATTACAATATTGCCTGGCGACGCAAGTAATATAATTGCATCTCTTGCCGGAGAAAAACTTTCAGAAGACGACATAAAAACAATGCAAAAAACCAAAGGCGTGGATGTTGTGGTTTCAATAAATCACACTTCAATTACCGCCAGGCATAAAAATGAAAAAAAGACAGTTATGATATATGGCAATGACTGGAGAAACGCTATGGATGTTTATAAAAACGATCTTGGCTGGTCTGTAAATCATGGCAGGTGGCCCATACCCGGCAAAAATGAGGTTATTATTGGGAGCATAGTAGCTGATGAAATGTTTCCTGGAATAAAAACAGGTTCAGAATTAGTGATGAAGGGCAGGAAGTTTGAAGTGGTTGGCATTTTGAATTCTGTAGGGGAAAAACAAGACGACTCAATGGTTGGAATTGATTTGAATATTTTTAAGCTGCTTACCGGAGAAAGGGAGGGGGCAAGAATGGCCTTCGTAAAAATAAAAGCCGGTTATTCGGCGGAAAATGTTGTTGATAATTTGAAAAAAGAGCTTGAGGATAACAGAAAAAGAAGAGTAGGCGAAGGAGAGAGCGATTCTTCTTACACTATTTTAACCTCAGAAAAAATAACTGCTCTTGTTGGCAATATAATGGGGGTGATACAAGCGATTATTATAGGTTTTGCTTCTATTGCTATAATTGTGGGAGGTATTGGCATTATGAACACAATGTATACTTCGGTTAGCGAAAGAATTAAAGAAATAGGAATTATGAAGGCGATAGGAGCTAAAAATAAAACTATTACAACTATATTTTTAATTGAATCGGGTATTTTTGGAATGTTGGGAGGCATAGGCGGAACATTATTAGGATTGATATTCGCTAAATCCATAGAGATTTATTTTCAAATTCATCCCCTTTTTTATCTAAAAGCCGACGTGGGCCCGGGTTTGATTTTGTTTAGTATTACATTCTCATTTTTGGTTGGTTGCGCATCTGGATTTTTTCCAGCCAAGGTCGCGGCAAAGTTAAAGCCAGTTGACGCTTTGAGGTATGAATAGTAAAATTAAGTAATTTTAAAAAATATGAAAAATAAAAAATTAAATTTATTGCAATGCGGGCAAGTGTCAAGACTGCTTTTGGTTCTGGGAATAGTTGTTTTTGTTGCGGTAATAATTGTTTTTATAGTTATGAAAGCGACAACTGCCCCGCCAAAACCCATAATAGAAGAGCCGACAGGCCATAAGGCGGTATACGAGACGCTTTTGGGAGATATAAAATTTACATTTCAGGAAGCCAGAGATGCGGGAAAAATTTTAGCCGGTTCCAAGTCCAGATATCCTGATTGGCAGAAAGATTTAGTTACTACGGAAAAGTTTATAATTGTTACGGTAGGGGCTCAAAATAAAGGAAAGGAAAATATACCCGAAAGAGTTTGGGACATTGGCAATATAATTGATTCAGAAGGAAGAAATTATGTGCCCCTGGAGCAAATAGCAAATTCTTGGCAGCCGGACCCAAATCTTTGCAGCGATTTGTTAAAACCTGAATTTGCGGCTCTTCCTTGCGTAAAAATATACGAAGTATCAAGAATTTCCACTGGTTTGAAAATAGTCGTTTCGGCTTTCAAAAAACAAAACGGCGAAAATTATTTTTCAGACGAAAAAAATAGAGAAACAGCGCTTATTGACCTAATAGTAACTCAATAAAATTATGACAGATGAAAAAAAAGAGATAAAACAGCCTTCTGGCGAAAGTTTATCTCCTGAGCAAAAAATAGAATTTTTTCAAGAAGGAGGAAAAATGGTGGAAAAAAAGATCACGACAAAAGAAGAAACTATTACGAAAGAGGCATTGAAAAGAGAAATAGACACAATAGAGTTAAACGATGAATTAAAATCAGAGGCTGCGGAAAAAGCAAAAAAAATTCAAACTTTGGGCGAAGAAGAAAAAATTGAACATTTATTAGAGATTGTCAAAACTCAAGGCATAACTTTTGCGATAAAAGTTGCAAAACAAATGAATGACCCCTATGTTTTAGACACTTTTCATGATATATTAGTTAAGGAGTGGGCGAGTTATAAAAAATTTTTAAAATAGCGTATGTTTATATTATATTGGTTAGTTTTAATTCTTTTTTTAATTTTATTTGGCTTTGTTATCGTTCTTCGTTTTGAAATAAGAAAAAAAAGCGCTCTTTTTGGCGGACTGGAAACAGTTCTTTTTTTAGTTATGATGCCCAAAAACGATTTAAAGAAAGACGACTTAATGCAAAAAGAAGAAAAGGTTTTAATTTCTCAAATGGAACAGGTTTTCGCCAATTTTTTGTATTTAAAAAAAACAAAAATATTTGGAGAGTCGCCATCCGTGGCTTTTGAAATTGCTTCGCAAATAGGTGGCTCAGATATTTCTTTTTATGTCTGCGTTCCAAAATATCTAGATACTGCTTTTGAAAAATACGTGCAGGGCGTATATCCAAGGGCAATTGTGGAAAAAGTTCCTCAAGATTATACTATTTTTGAACCGCAGGGAGTAACAGCCGGAGCTTATCTAAAATTAAAAGAAAATCCTTTGTTTCCAATCAGCACTTATCAAAATTTAGAAAAAGACCCGCTTTCAACTATTACAAATAATTTAAGCAAAATTTCAGTTAATGAAGGAGCCGCAGTCCAAATAATAATCAGGCCTTTGACAGGGTTTAATTTGAGACAAAAAGGGGAAAAGGCTTTAACAAAAATTAGGGAGGGAAAATCAGCTAGAGTTGCTGTGGCCGAAGTTTTTCAGCATGGTTTTTTTAAAATTATGGAAGAAATATTTAAAGGTCCCGAAGGGTCAAAAGAAAAAGGGAAAGAAATAGATGGTTTAAAAAACAAACAGCAGGGGATTGACCAAAAAGATTACGACGCTATTCAAAGTAAAATTCAAAAACAGCCGTTTGAAACAAATATAAGAATTATTGCTTCTGCAAAAACCGGAGCCAGAGCCGAGGAAATTTTAGGGCATTTACAAAGCGCTTTTTCGCAATTTTCTTTATCGGCAATAAATAGTTTAGAACCTAAAAATGTATATAAAGGGGAATTGAAAAAAATGATTTATGATTTTAGTTTTAGAAATTTTAATTCAAAACAATCCAATATCTTAAACTTAGAAGAATTGTCCAGTATCTATCATTTCCCGACGGATTTTATTGAGACCCCATATATTAAAGCCGCAAAATCAGGAAACGTGGCTCCGCCATCTAATTTGCCGGAATCAGGCGTTAATTTAATTGGCAAGGTTATATTTAGAGATGAGGAAAAGAAAGTTTATTTTGCTTCAAGAGAGGATAGAAGAAGACATTTTTACATTATTGGTCAAACTGGCGTTGGTAAAACCACTTTATTAAAAGAAATGATAAGGCAGGATATTGAAAATGGCGAGGGCGTGGCTGTTGTGGACCCTCATGGCGAATTAGTTGACGACATCTTATCATATATACCAAAAGAAAGAGTTGACGATGTGGTTTTGTTTGAGCCGTTTGATTTAGAGAGGCCGGCCGGTTTAAACATGCTTGAATATGATACACCGGAACAAAAAGATTTTGCCGTGCAGGAAATGATAGCTATTTTTTATAAACTATTTCCGCCAGAAATAATAGGCCCGATGTTTGAGCATTATATGAGAAATGCAATGCTGGCCTTGATGTCAGACAAAGACAACCCTGGCACTTTGGTTGAAATTCCAAAAATGTTTACCGACCCAGCATTTTTACAGGAAAGATTGGCTAAAGTTACAGACCCCATTGTTAGGAATTTTTGGTTAAAAGAGTGGGCGCAGATAACAGGCAATACCAGGTCTGATATGTTGGGCTATGTTGTTTCTAAAGTTGGCAGGTTTATTGAAAACGAAATGATGAGAAATATTATTGGACAATCGCATTCCGGGTTTGATTTGGCAAAAATAATGGATGAAGGAAAAATATTCTTAGCTAATTTGTCAAAAGGTTTAACGGGCGAGGTGAATAGTTCTTTATTGGGTTTGATTTTAGTTTCTAAAATACAAATGGCCGCGATGAAAAGAGCCAGAATTTCAGAAGAGCAAAGAAAAGATTTTTATTTGTATGTTGACGAATTTCAAAATTTTACAACAGACAGCATTGCCACAATTTTATCCGAAGCTAGAAAATATAAGTTAAATTTAATAATAGCCCACCAGTATATTCCTCAGCTTACCGACCAAATCAAAAATGCTGTTTTTGGAAACGTCGGCACAATTGGATCTTATCGCATTGGCGCAGAAGACGCTGAATTTTTAGAAAAGCAATTTGAGCCGGGATTTTCAAGATTTGATTTGGTAAATCTTGATAATTTTACTTTAATAATGAAAATGATGATAAACAACAAAACATCAACTCCATTTAAGATGGAAGTGGCAAAGCCCGCAAAGGGCAATCCGGAAATTGTAGAGCCAATTAAAAAAATTTCAAAATTAAAATACTCAAAACCCAAAGCCATAGTTGAACAGGAAATTAGCCAAAGATCATTTGTCGAATCGCCTCCGATTTCACAAGCGCCGCCGATGCAGCCGCCAATAAAATAAATAAAATAATTATACTCGCTTTACATATTGGCCGGTTTCGGTGTTTATTTCAATTATGTCTCCTTCTTCTAAAAAGAGAGGAACTTGCACTTCGGCGCCGGATTCTAATATGGCCGATTTCGTTCCCCCTTGAGCTCTATCGCCTTTAATTCCCGGAGGGGAATTTTTGATTTTAAGCTGGACTTTAATTGGGGCAGAGATATTAATTATTTTTTCATTAAAAAGTATGCCCTCAACAAGAGAATTGGGCTTAAAAAATTTAGCTTGTTTGCCTATTTGGTCTTCGGTAAAAGAAAAACGATTTGAAGGGTCGTTTTCGTCGCAAAAGAAATATTGGCCTTTGTTAGAATACAAAAATTTAATGTTTTTCTTTTCTAATTCTGCCTCGCTAAAAACATCTCCTTGCTGGAAGTTTTTTTCTTTTACGGTGCCATTAATGAGGTTTTTAATTTTACTTTGGATAACCGGCCTTCTTTGGGCCATTTTTAAAAGCTGGGCCTCTAAAACCTCCCATGGCTGATTTTCATAAATAAATCTTACTCCTTTTTTTAAATCTGTATGTGTAAGCATATTTAATCGCTCGGCAATCAAATTTTTCTCGGCAAGGGGATTTTGCCCCGCCTTGGCGGGGCAAGCCTGCCCTCGCGCTCGAAAAATTTATTGCCTCGTTTTTAGCTATTATTCAATTTTTTTCCACTCAATGGTGTTTTCCTTGTCCGCGAATTCCAGCCATTCGCCGTATTTTGAAATTACAAACCATTTTTTCTTTGTTTCTGACCAAATCATCGGGTCTCCTTTATAGAATGGTTTTTTTATTATTTCTTTTGGTTTTAGGCGGTCTAACTCCAGCCATTTTTTAAAAACCGTTTCAATAGCGTAATCTAATTTTCTGGTATTTGCCCATTGGGCAACCTTATTGATTGCTTCCTTGGCTTTTTCAATTGACCCGGCTAAATCTAAAAGTTGTTTAGCCGGCTTTGTAAATCTGGAATATATTATCTTTCTTTTTTTAGCATTTTCTTTTAATTCTTGCAAGGATAATCCCTTGGATTCAAAGTATTTGGCTATTATTTGCCTTATGGCAGTTTCTTCTTTTAATTTTTCAAATTCCTTAATTTTTTCGGTTTTAATATATTCTTCAATTTTTTTAGCGTTTTTGTCGCCGATTATTTTAGGAACCTTAAATATCTGCCAATCCTTTTCCTGCCTGTCGGCAGGCAGGTCTTTATAAATTTCTGAAACATCGGTTTTTAAATTTTCCAGATGCGCGGCCGCTTTTTTGTAAGGCAAAATATGAAAAGCGCTGTCGCCCTTAATTTCCAGGAGTTGAGCCATCTCCCTAAAAATTTTTGCAATTTCTTTATTCATACACTCAATTTTATCATAGTTAAAAATCTGTTTCACTATTGACAAGGTTGTAGTTATACGTTATAGTAAAAATACAATAAAACAGTTCTTTTATATCTAAAAATGCTTGCATTTTGCCATGCCAGAAAGATATTTGAAAAACAGATAATTTTCTGGTGTGGCAAAGAAGCCACGGAAACGCCGATGAAGTCTTTCTCGCTTGTTGTGGGGAGGATAAAAGTCGGCAAAACAGAAAGGTTGGTGCGTCATGAGTAAAGCCGTATCGCGCGGTCAAGCTCTCGAAGTGTCGGGTCGGGTTGCAACCCAAATTGATTGGGATCAGCTCGACGGTCAGAAGCTTCAGGACGAGGTGATTAGTCTGTCGCCGGAGGAATTCGGCCGCAGGTGCACGGCGTTCTTGAAGGCTGGAGCCAGGTTCAGTTTTGGCGGCCTCAAGGTCGCTTGCGCCCCGTTCGATCCCGCCAAGTTCATCAACAAGGACTGGGCGTTCTGGAAGGGGCCGAAAGACGGCGACGGATTGAAAGGCGAAGAGGAACGCGATAAGGCGTCCTTGGCTCTCACGGAAGTGGATTTCGAGAAGGTGGATCTTCTTATTTGCATGGAGCAGGGCGAAAGCTCGATCACTGGCGAGGAGAAGCTCATCCGTCTCCGGCTCGGCCGTCCGATCTACGGAGCAACCCAGTTCATGGGTCTCTGGCAGGATTACCAGCAGAACAATGCTCAGAGCGTGCTCGAAAAGCTGTACCAGCAGAAGGGTGTTACATACGTCGATTTCTTCGGCGACATTCTTCGGTTTCCGAACGGCCACCGCAGCGTGCTGTGCCTCTACCGTTTCGGTGTTGGTTCGTGGAACTGGTACTACTGCTGGCTCGTCAATGATTGGAGCGATCACTACTTCACCGCGGTCGCCCGGCAAGTATCTTCGTAAGTCCTTTGCGCTTGAGCTTTTGCTCTTGCCCTTGGAATTCAGCCCTTTGAATTCGTCGCATCATTCAAGCCCCGTTTTGCAATTTGCAAAGCGGGGCATTTTTTTATACAAAAAAAGCCCTTTGATGCATTTGAGACTGTCTCCGTTTATCTGCGCTGTTCTTTTCTCTTGAGAATAGCAAATAATTTTGATAGAATACAAAAATATGCATAAGAGACATCGTATTTTTATTGCCATAAATTTGCCAGAGGATATAAAAAAAACATTGGCCTTTTATCAAAATAAATGGCAGGAGCTTCCGGCAAAATGGGTGAGCCCAGACAATATTCATATTACTTTAGAGTTTTTGGGCGACCTGACAGATGAGGAATTGGGAGAAGTTTGTCTGGCTGTAAAGGAAGCGGCTCAAAGGCACAGCTCATTTTCAATAAGTTTGAATAATGTTTCGTATGGCCCGCTTCCGCTCAATCCAAAAAAATCCCCCAAAATGATTTGGGCAGTAGGAGAGGGCAACAAAGAATTGGCTGATTTAAAAAACGATTTGGAAAAATTTTTATTGAAATCTATTCGTTTTTCCCCTGAAAACAGAAAATTCGCGCTTCATGTTACTTTGGCCAGAATTAAAGAATGGGAGTGGAAAAGAATTGACCCCGAAGAAAGGCCGGAAATTAATGAAAATATTGATTTATTATTTACAGTAGAATCGATTGAAGTGATGGAATCAGAGCTAAAAAGGAGTGGTCCCGTTTATACAATTTTAGAATCACATAATTTAGGAGAATAATATGAAAATTCATTTTATAGGAATCGGAGGAATTGGGGTTTCAGCATTGGCTCAATATTATTTGTCAAAAGGCCACGAGGTTTCGGGCTCTGATTTGGTTGCTTCGGAAATAACAGATTTTTTAAAAAATAAAGGCGCAAAGATAAAGATAGGGCAAGAAGAAGATAATATAAAACAAGGTATTGGCTTGGTTATCTACAGTCCGGCGGCAAACGATAATAATCCAGAATATAGAAAAGCAAAAGAATTAAATATTAAATTGCAAAGTTATCCCGAAGCGCTTGGAGATCTGACAAAACAATATTTTACAATTGCCGTTTCGGGTAGCCACGGAAAAAGCACCACAACAGCGATGACCGCCTTGGTTTTGGCAAAAGCCGGACTGGACCCGACTGTTATTGTCGGCACAAAAATAAAAGAATTTAATAATCTTGCCCTGAACCATGCCGAAGGGACAAATTTTAGAGCGGGAGAAAGCAAGATATTAGTGATTGAGGCAGATGAACATTTTGCGTCATTTTTGAATTATTGGCCAAAAATTATTATATTGACGAATATTGAAAAAGAGCATCTGGATTTTTATAAAAATTTAAATAATATCAAAAAAACATACAAAAAATATTTGAGCCACTTAAAAGAAGATGGCATTTTAGTGGCCAATAAAGAAGATAAAAACATTAATAAAATAGTAAAAAAGGGCAACCACGAGACGGTTTTTTATTCAATAAAACAAAAAGAATCAAAGAAGCTTAAAAGAATTTTAAAATTGCCCGGCAAGCATAATATTTACAACGCCCTGGCCGTTTTAGCAGTGGCGAGAATTTTAGGAGTTTCAGACAAAATAATTTTTGACACACTCTCAAAATACAGAGGATCATGGAGGAGGTTTGATTTAAAGCAGGGAAAAGCGGGGAGCAAGAAGATTACAGTAATATCTGATTATGGCCACCACCCAACAGAGGTTTTGGCAACTTTAAAAGCCGCAAGAGAAAAATATCCAAAGAAAAAAATTTGGTGCGTTTTTCAGCCACATCAATATCAAAGAACATATTATTTATTTAATGATTTCGTAAAAATATTTTCCCGCTTAGCGGAATCACGTTCTGCGGGAAGAATAGATAATATTATAATCACGGATATTTATGATGTCGCCGGCCGTGAAATTAAAAAAATCATTGCCGAAGTAAGCTCAGAAAAATTAGTTCAAAAAATTAGTAAAAATAATGTTAAATATATTATATTGCGCGACCTGGAAAAATATATTAAAGAAAATATAAAAAGCGGAGAAGTGTTAATAATTATGGGAGCAGGGGATATATATAGGCTAGCGGATAAGTTTTAAAAATAAAAACCCTCTTTAGCATAAAGCCAAGAGGGTAAAGAAAAAGTTAGTCGTCGTTTTTTTTATTATTCGTTAATTGCTTTTCGTATTACGAGGCCCCGCCTTTCAGAAAAATTCATCCCCCGTTGTTCCGTTGTAGAAATTCTTGTTTTGTCTTTGATTTTTTTGCACTTGTCGCAAAAAAATTCTCCATTAGACAGAACTTGCTCACAATCAATCCCAAGGCACGGTCCTTTTCTTTTTGTTGTCCGTTCTTTCCCATCACCGTGTTTGTCTGTTGTCAGACCGCTGTCCATTGCCAGATTCCTTCCCAAAGAGGTTGTCAAAAAACAGAAAACATTCCAAAGGAACATTTTATTATTATATTATGTTCTTCAAATGTTTGTCAATATTTGTCTTTCCTGCTCGCTACTTTTATTTTTTTTAATAAATTGGTACAATCAAACAATATTATTATAAAAAATATGATTAAAATTAACCAACAAAAAATAGAAGAAACTTTAACTAGGGGAGTGGAGGAAATTTTTGAGAGAGAGAGCCTTGAAAAAAAATTAAAATCTGGCAAACAGTTAAGAGTAAAATTTGGTATTGACCCCACTGGTCCTAAAATTCACATAGGCAGAGCTTTTCAGTTTTGGAAATTGAGAGATTTCCAAGAAATGGGTCATAAAATTATTTTAATTATTGGTGACTTTACTGCCCTAATAGGGGATGCATCTGATAAGCAGGCGATGAGAAAAGTTTTGACTGAAAAGGAAATTAAAGAAAACCTTAAAAATTACTTAGTTCAAATTGGTAAAATTCTAGATATGAAAAAGGTTGAAGTGCGCTACAATAGCCAATGGTTTCAAAAAATGAAAATAAAAGATTTCGTTTCTTTACAAATGATTTTTACAGCTCAACAAACAATCCAAAGGAGGAATTTTAAGGAAAGATGGGACGAGGGGAAGCCAATTGGTTTGCACGAGTTAGATTATCCATTATTTCAGGGATATGACTCTGTAGCGATAAAATCAGATATTGAAATTGGCGGGTCAGATCAGCTTTTTAATTTACAAGCAGGCAGAGAGATTCAAAAATATTTTGAACAAAAACCGCAAGATATAATGACATCAAAAATGCTTAACGGGCTAGATGGTAGAAAAATGTCAACTAGCTGGGGGAATGTGATTACAATATTAGACGAGTCGCAAGATATGTACGGAAAAGTAATGTCAATGAAAGACGAGTTAATTGATGAATATTTTGAATTAGCCACGCGGCTTTCAGAAGAGGAGATTGAGAAGATAAAAAAATCGTCAGACAATCCGCGAGATATAAAGGCGCGCTTGGCAAAAGAAATTGTAAAAATGTATCACGGAGAAAAAAAAGCGCAGGTTGCGGAAGAAGAATTTAATAAAATTTTTAGAAATAAAGAATTGCCCACAGATATTTCGGTTTTTAAAACAAATAAAAAAGAATATTTTATTTTGGATTTATTGTGCGACAGCGGGCTGGTGTTTTCAAAAAAAGAAGCAAGGCGTCTGGTTGAGGCCGGGGCGGTGGAAATAGTTAAACTACAAATCTTAAAACCATTCAGTCCAGACGAAATAAAAGAAAAAATTACTGATTGGAAAAAAAATGTTGATTTGAAAAACGGAATGGTTATAAGAGTGGGAAACAGGAGATTTGTAAAAATCAATCTGATTAAATAATTTTAAATAATATGCAAAGATTTTTAATAAAAGATACGGCAAAACACATAGGAGAAAAAGTAAAAGTTGCCGGCTGGGTAAATACCAGAAGGGCCCACGGAAAAATTTTGTTTATTGACCTTCGCGACATCAGCGGAATTTTGCAAACCGTGTTTACTCCGTCAAACAAAGAAGTATATGAATTAGCAGGGCAGTTGAGGCCGGAGTGGGTGGTGGAAATTACAGGCCAGATTGTAAAAAGACCGGAACAGATGGTAAATCCGAAAATTGAAACAGGCCAAGTTGAGCTCTCAGCGGAATCTTTAAATATTTTATCAGAGGCGCAAACTTCGCCAATTCCGGTCGGCGAGGAAAACGTAGAAGAAGTAGAGATAGATAAAAGAATGGATTGGCGCTGGTTAGACCTGAGAAAGCCAGAGAAACTTTTGATTTTTAAAGTTTGGACAACAATGGAAAAAGCTTTCATAGATTATTGTGTCCTTAATAATTTTATTGAAATTCATTCTCCAAAAATTTTAATTACTTCTACCGAATCGGGTTCAGAATTATTTGAAATTAAATATTTTGGTAAAAAAGCATACCTAGCTCAGTCCCCACAATTATATAAGCAAATGGCTATGGCGGCCGGTTTTGAAAAAGTTTTTGAAATCGGGCCAGTTTTTAGGGCTAATCCGTCGATGACTTCGCGCCACGATACGGAATTTACCATGTACGATATAGAAATGTCTTTTATAGATTCTCATCATGATCTTATGGAGGAAGAAGAACGGATGATGGTTTCTATGTTTACTGCAATAAAAAATGAGCATGGAGAAGGAATCAAAAAATATTTTGGGGCAGATGTTGTAGTTCCTAAAACCCCTTTTCCAAAATTAACGCTGGCGGAATCCAAAAAAATATTAAAAGATTTAAAAGTGCCCAACGAAAGAGGAGATGATTTAAGTCCAGAAGAAGAAAGGGCTATATGCGACTATATAAAAGAAAAAAAAGGACATGAATTTGTTTTTATTCACGAATGGCCCGCCAAAGTTAGAGCTTTTTATAGTATGAGATCAGAATCCGACCCTAAAACAACTAAATCATTTGACCTTCTATTCAAGGGGCTTGAAATAACTAGCGGGGCGCAACGAGAACATAGATATGAACAATTGGCTAAGCAAATTAAAGAGCAGGGTTTGAAATTAAAACCATTCGAAAGTTATCTTAATTTTTTCAAATACGGATGTCCTCCTCATGGCGGTTTTGCGCCTGGTCCGTCGAGATTAATTATGAAAATATTTAATTTAATAAATGTCAGAGAAGTAACTTATTTGTATAGAGGAGTAAAAAGATTAACTCCATAATTAAAAAAAGGTTAACAAAATGGACATAAGGCCAATAATTAAAAATGTTTTGTTATTTGTTGCTTTTGTTTTTTCAGTGGCAATGATTTTATGGGGTTTGCAGTGGTTTTCCAATAGTTTGTATGGATTTTTCGAAAAAAAGACAGCTCAAAAGCAACAAAGTTTTTTAGCAAGCGCCAAAGATGCGCCTATTTCTCAAAATGTTTCTCAAAATTTATTGCCACCTAGAAACTGGCAGATAGAAGATTTAAAAATTGACGCAGAAGCAGCAATTTCCGTTGAAACGGACTTATCGGCGCAAGAAAAAATTCTTTTTAAAAAAAACGAAACAAAAATTTTACCGATAGCCAGCTTATCAAAACTTATGACTGCCCTAGTAGTTTTAGAGAATTATAACTTGCAACACCAAGTAACCATAACCAAAACAGACGCATTGCAAGAAGGGGAACAAGGAGAATTAAAAGAGGGTCAGTCGCTTTCAGTAGAAAATCTTTTATATATAATGTTGATTGAATCCAGCAATGATGCGGCTTACAGTCTTTCAGGAATTATGGGCCAGGATAAGTTTATTGCTTTAATGAACGTAGAAGCAAAAATTTTAGAGCTTTCAAATACCTATTTTACGGACTCCAGCGGATTAGACGGCTCTTATTCTACGGCAAGCGATTTAGTGGCGCTTATTAAGCATTTATTGAATAAATATCCGTTAGCTTGGGAGATTATAGGGCTTAGAGAATATGATTTATATTTAGATAACGGCCAGTTTCATCATAAACTAATAAACACTAATAATCTTTTAGGGGAGATACCCGAAGTTCTCGGAGGGAAAACCGGCTGGACAAAAGTCGCCAAAGGCACTTTTCTTATAGTGGAAAAAAGTCCCCAAAAGGGAAATTATTTGATAAATGTTGTTTTGGGCTCCAACGACAGATTAGAAGAAATGAAAAAAATAATTAATTGGTTAAACGTTGCCTATAATTGGCTACCTTAAAATAAATCATAATGACACTGCTAACTTTTAATGTTATTAAAGTTTTAGGATCGGCGGCAATTGCTTCAGCTATAGCCGCGCTTTGGTGCCCATTATTGATTAATTTTTTGTATAAACATAAGCTTTGGAAAAAAGAAGCAAGGACAAAGGCAATAAGCGGCGAAGACGCCACGGTTTTTTATAATCTCCACAAAGAGAGAGAAACAAAAGTGCCTCGCTTTGGAGGTCTTTTAATCTGGATTACAGTAGTTTTAGTTACTGTAATTTTTTATTTTTCTGATCTTAATTTTTTATCAAGAAGCCAAACATGGTTGCCGTTATTTACTCTAATAGTAGCTTCATTAGTTGGTCTTTTAGATGATATTTTACAGGTATCTGGAAAAGGAAAGTATATTGGTGGCGGTCTTTCTTTAAAAAAGAGGATTTTAATTATAGTTATTATCGGACTAATAGGCAGTATCTGGTTTTATCAAAAATTGGGGTGGGACGTGATAACCATTCCTTTAATTGGACAAATTTCGTTGGGGTTTTTTTATATTCCTTTATTTATTATTGTAATGATTGCTACCTGGTCAGGGGGAATTATTGATGGATTAGATGGATTAGCCGGCGGAACTTTCGCTTCAATCTTTGGGGCATTTACAATAATCTCTTTTTCTCAAGGTAAAATAGATTTAGCAACTTTTTGCGCTATAATTACAGGAACTTTATTTACTTTTTTATGGTTTAACATACCTCCAGCCAGGTTTTATATGGGGGAAACAGGAATATTGGGACTAACTACTACCTTATCGGTAGTGGCCTTTTTAACTGATTCTGTTTTTGTTTTACCTATTATAGCAGGGCTTTTAGTTTTGGAAACCGGGTCCGCAATAATACAGGTTTTATCTAAAAAATTCAGGAAGAAAAAAATATTTCTCTCCACGCCTATTCATCACCATTTTGAAGCAATCGGCTGGCCTCAATACAAAATTACAATGAGGTCATGGATTATTGGCATAGTTTTGGCGATTATCGGGGTGGCCGTAAGGTTGTTGGGTTAAATTGACAGATTAAGATTTGATATGATAGTGTAGATTATCTATGAAGACAATTTTTAGGTTAATTATTATCGGCGCTGTATTATCCTTAGCGGTATTTTGCGTTTTTTTTATAGTTAAACCGCAAATAATATTGGCAGGCGCTTGTACTTCCAACGTAACGCAAAGATGCGTTGGTTATTCTGTTTTTTGGTATGATTCATGCGGCATGCAAGGCAATTGGGTTAAAAATTGTTCCTATAAGTGCCAAAACGGACAATGTATAAGCAAGATTATTACTATTACGCCGAATATACCGATTACGCCGATTACGCCGATTACGCCGATTACGCCAAATAATTATAACGAGCAAATAGTCTCTCCTATTGGCAAAATAGATGTTTCTGTTTTTTGTGGAATTCAGGGCAACTCTATAAATTTGTCAAAAAATATTACTGTAGCCGCCGATCAAACAATTAATTGTTTGATCATTATAAAAAATACATCAACCACCCCTATTATTAACGATGTTGAAGCGAGGGCAGATATTCCGGAAGAAATTGTTAGCGTGGGTGAAATAAAAATTGATGGAATGGAATTCAACGGCAACATAACTTCTGGTATTAATATAGGAAGTTTTCCGCCTAATGTATCAAAGATAATTACCTTTACGGGAAAAACTCTTTCACCAATTACCCAGGCTTTAACAAAACAGATTGCAGGAATAGCCAGCTCAGGCGCTCTTTCCAGTTCAGATTCTTTGGCGATTAATTTTCAGCCAACTGTTGCCACCACCGTTGCCACAGCTACGACCGGTATTGCTGTAGCATCTTTAAAGTCGTCTTCGTTTTCAAGATTTTTTAAACGTTGGTATGTTTGGATTCTAATAGCTATTATATTAATTTTTTTGTTTTTTGTTATATTCAGAAGGATTTCTTCTAACGTTTAGCAGTAAAAAAGATAAATAACGGGTTTGATTTAACGCGTAATTTTGTTATACTAAATAATCAGACATGGACACAAAAGCAACTATTTTTGAATTTGTTTCTCATAAATTTGAGCCTGATAAAAAAAGGATTTTTTTTAATTACAGGCAGGAATTTGAGGGCAGGGAACATATGGATTTTACGGAAACGATAATTTTGCCAAAAAAAATCAATGTTGTTGATTTGAATAAAATTCCGGCCAGGCTTTTGAATAAAATTTTTGAGGGTCTGCACCTGATGCTGGGAGTCAGCTATTACAAATTTTATTGTGCGACAAAAATAAAGACAAATTATTCTTTGTCAAAAAAAGAAGCGGAATTTTGGAGCGCTGTTTATAGAAAGGGCCTGGGAGAATTTTTTTACAAAAACAACCTTAATCCTAAAATTTCTCCAAAATTCCCATTTAATAATAATGTAAAAATAAATTCATATCGGCTCAAAAAAAACAATAAGCACTTAGTTGCCTTAAGCGGTGGCAAAGATTCAATTGTTGCCTTGGAGCTTTTAAAAGGGCAGGGGATTGATTTAACTGCTTTTTTTTCAGAAACGCAAAAAGAATCTCCTCTTGTCAATAAAATAACAGAAGAGGCGGGAGTAGAATCTCTAAAAATAAGAAGAATTTTAGACGAAAAAATATTCCAAGAGCATAAATATACGGGGCATATTCCTGTTTCCGCTATTTATGCTTTTTTAGGCGTTTTAGCCGCAGTTTTGTATAAATATTCTTATTTTATTGTGGCAAACGAATATAGCAGCAATTTTAGTAACATAAAATACAAAGGAGAGCTCATCAATCATCAGTGGTCAAAATCGTCTGAATTTGAAAGCCTTTTTTCAGATTATATAAAAAGTTTTATAACTCCGGATGTTCGTTATTTTTCTTTATTGCGGCCATTTTATGAAATCCGCATAGCTCAAATGTTTTCAAAGTATAAAAAATATTTTTCTTATTTTTCCAGTTGCAATAAAAATTTTGTAGTCAGCAATAAAAAACACAATAGGGGATTATGGTGTTTAAATTGCCCCAAATGCGTTTTTGCATTTATATTATTGTCAGCCCTTTTGCCAAAAAAAGAGCTGTTATTCATTTTTAAAAAAAATCTCTATCAAGATGAAAAATTAGAACTTTTATTCAAAGATATTTTGGGCTTTGGAAAAATAAAGCCGTTTGATTGCGTCGGAACATTTGAGGAGTCTAGGGCGGCCTTGCTTATAGCTTCTAAAAGGTTTAGAAACGACTTCATAATTAAAAAATTTATTCCATTAATAAAAAATCCAAAAAGTTTGATTAAAGAAGTTTTTAAAACAAATTCAGCTCCTAATGTGCCGAGCCAGTTTAGATTATTGGGAATGGAAAAAGTTTTAATTTTAGGATACGGCAAAGAAGGAAAAATTACAAAAAAATATCTGAAAAAATATTATCCGAAATTAAAAGTTGGAATAGCCGATGTCGCCCAAGGAAAAAATTATTTAGAAAAGCAGAATGATTTTGATATTGCCATAAAAACCCCTGGAATAAGAAAGGGTTTGGTGGAGATTCCATATACAACAGCAACAAATATTTTTTTCTCAAAAGTTTCAGAAAAAAATACGATTATTGGAATAACCGGCAGCAAGGGAAAGAGCACAACGACCTCTTTGATTTGCGAAACTTTAAAAGAGGCCGGTAAAAACGTAAAAATTCTAGGTAATATCGGGAATCCGATGCTTGAGGCTTTGATTAAAAATCCGCCAGCCGGCGGAGAAATTTTTGTTTTAGAGCTTTCTTCCGCCCAGCTTGAAGGCTTGGATTTTTCGCCAAATATTTCAGTTATAACAAATTTATTTCCAGAGCACATGGATTATCACGAAAGTGAAAAACTGTATTATGAAGCCAAAAAAAATATTATAAATTTCCAAAATAGTTCAGATTTTTTCATTTATAATCCAAAGAACAAGAAATTGGTTAATTGGGCAAAAGGGTCAAACGCAAAGGCAATTCCTTTTGCAAACGCAGATGATTTTGAGTCAAAACTGCAAGGCCAACACAATAAAGAAAACATAGGGGCGGCCGCGGCGACTGCAAAGCTATTTAACATTCCAGATAAAATTATAAAAAAAGCAGTTAGAAATTTTAAACCCCTGCCGCACCGGTTGGAATTTGTGGGTGAATTTAAAAGAATTAAATTTTATGATGACGCCATTTCTACGACTCCGGAATCAACGATAATGGCCATTAAAACTTTAAAAAATATAGATACGATTTTTTTAGGCGGCCATGACAGGGGATACGACTTTTCGCAATTGGAAAAAATAATTAAAAAATATAAAATAAAGAATGTGGCGCTTTTTCCTGATAGCGGTAAAAAAATAAAAGTAAAAGGGTTAAATATTATAAAAACAAATAACATGGAGACAGCGGTTAAGTTTGCTTATGAACACACAAAGCCGGGAAAAATTTGTTTGCTCTCCTGTGCTTCGCCCAGTTATTCTCTTTGGAAAAATTTTGAGGAAAAGGGCGATCAATTTCAATCAATGGTAAAAAAAATAGCCAAATGAAAAAACACTTAAATTATTATTTATTTTTTTTAACGATTATTTTGGTTGTTTTTGGCATTTTATTTTTATCAACTCTTTCGGCCCCCGCCTCTATGAGAAGTTTTGGCAATACCAATTATTATTTAACGCATCAGTTATATTTGCTTCTGGGCGGAATAATTTTATCTATATTTGCTTATAAATTTCCATTAAATTATTTTAAAAAATTTGCGCCACTTTTATTATTTGCCAACCTCGCGCTTTTGATAGTTGTATTTTTACCAGTAATTGGCGCTGAATTTTGGGGAGCCAAACGTTGGATAAATATAGGCATAGGCACTTTTCAGCCGTCAGAGTTTTTAAAAATTACCGCTATTTTATATCTAAGTGCCTGGATTTCTAATAGATTGCCAGGAGGGCGCAAAGGGGGCTGGATATCTATGGCTAAAAAAGGTTATCATAATATAAAGTCGGTATTTGTTCCTTTTATAATTTTTTTAGCAATAATTTCAGTATTTTTGGCTTTACAGCCCGATATAAGCACTTTGGGAATAATCGGATTAACGTTAGTTCTTATGTATTTTTTTGCCGGCACGCCTGTTTGGAATACTGTTTTGATATTTTTGACGGCTGTCGGCGGTTTATTTGCTTTAATAAAATTTGAGCCATATAGATTGGACCGCTGGCTGATTTTTTTACATCCGGAAACAGACCCCTTGGGCAAGGGATTTCAAATGAAACAGTCCTTGATTGCTATCGGCTCCGGCGGATTTTTTGGAAAGGGTTGGGGAATGTCTAGCCAAAAATTTGGCTTTTTACCGCAGGCAATGTCAGATTCTATTTTTGCCATATTGGGCGAAGAAACGGGAATTATCGGCTCTTTATTTTTAGTTTTTCTTTTTGTACTTTTTTTATGGTTTGGAATTAAAATTGCAAGAGAGTCAAATGACAAATTTTCGCAATTGACCGCTTTGGGCATTACTTTTTGGATAACAATTCAGGCATTTTTAAACATTGCCGCAAACTTGGGAATAGCTCCCATGGCCGGCATTCCTTTGCCATTTTTTAGCTATGGCGGCTCGCACTTGGTTACCGAGTTGCTCGGAGTGGGAATATTGCTTAATATATCAAAAAATAGTTAATTTTATGAAAATATTATTTACAGGCGGCGGTAGCGGGGGACATGTTTTTCCCATAGTTGCCATTGCCAGAGAAATAAGAAGAATTTATACCAAAAAAGATTTGGAGTTTTATTATTTGGGACCAAAAGACGAATTTTGGCTTATAATGTTGAACCAAGAGGACTTTAAAATAAAAACAATAATATCTGGAAAAATTAGAAGATATTTTTCTTATCAAAATTTTATAGATATTTTATTTAAAATACCTTTTGGATTTTTACAAAGCATATTTTTAATTTTAATAATTCGTCCCCAGCTTATTTTTAGCAAGGGGGGATCAGGGTCTATTTCCGTAACTTATTGCGCTAAATTTTTAGGAATACCGGTGTTTTTACACGAATCAGATATTGCGCCCGGTTTGTCTAATAGGGTTACCTCGAAATGGGCGAAAAAAATATTTATTTCTTTTCCCAAAACAGAATATTTTGACCCGGCAAAAACGATTTTAGTTGGAAATCCAATAAGAAAAGAGTTGTTAGAAGGCGACAAAAAAGCAGCGGGGGATTTATTTGACTTAACTTTTCAAAAACCCATAATTTTATTTTTGGGCGGATCTCAGGGAGCAGAAGCTCTTAATGATTTTGTCTTAAATATTTTAAATGATTTTTTAAAGGAGTTTGAACTGATTCATGTTTGCGGAAGAAATAATTTAGAAGAAGTGGAGGCGGAAGCTCAAGTGGTAATTGATAAAGATTTAGTGAAATATTATCATCCCGCAGGGTTTTTAGACGAAGAAAAACTTAGCCATGCTTATAAAGCCGCGGATCTTGTAGTATCTCGTTCAGCATCAGGTTCTATTTTTGAAATTGCAGCTTCGGGTAAGCCTAGCATTTTAGTTCCATTGCCTTCGGCCGCGGCTAACCATCAAGCAAAAAACGCTTATATTTATTCAGAAACAGGAGCCGCTCTGGTTATTGAACAGGACAATTTAACTCGCAATTTCTTTTTAGACAAAATTCATTATATATTTTTGCATCCTGATAAATTAGAAAAAATGTCAGAAGCCGCGTTAAGATTTTCAAAACCTTTGGCCGGAAAAGCCATTGCCAGAGAAATTTTAGAATATTTTATGTTAGAGTAAAAAGATGAAAACAAAAGAAATTAAAATTAAAAAAGTTCGTGTAAGAATAGCTCCTTCGCCAACAGGGGCTCTACATGTTGGCACAGCTAGAAGCGCGCTTTTTAATTATTTATTTGCAAAAAAAAATAAAGGCAGTTTTGTGTTGCGCATTGAAGACACAGATATAGAAAGGTCTGATTTAAAATGGACTCAAGAAATTATTGAAGAATTAAAGTGGCTGGGAATTCAATGGGACGAGGGTCCAGACATCGACGGTCAATATGGGCCATATAAGCAATCACAAAGATTAGACATTTACGAAAAATATCTTAAACAGCTTTTAGACGAAAATAAATCATATTATTGTTTTTGCTCAGAAGATGAATTAGAAGCAATGCGCCAGGAACAAATGGCTAGGGGAGTGACTCCTCATTATAAAGGAAAATGCGCAAATCTTTCAAAAGAAGAAGCAGAAAAATTTTTAAAACAAGGAAAGCTGTCAGTAATAAGATTCAGAATTACAAACAAAAAAATTAAGTTTACAGATTTAGTTAGAGGGGAAGTAGAGTTTGACGCAGGGCTATTAGGAGATATTATTATTGCCAAGAACTCAAAGACTCCTTTATATAATTTTTCTGTCGCGGTTGACGATCATGAAATGCAAATAAGCCATGTCATCAGGGGAGAAGACCACATTTCAAACACCCCGAAGCAAATTTTGATGCAGGAAGCATTGGGTTTTGACCAGCCGATATATGCCCATTTACCGTTAATTTTGGCGCCGGACAGAACAAAACTCTCAAAAAGACACGGCGCCGTTTCCGTCGCAGAATATAGAGAGCAAGGGTATCTGCCGGAAGCCATAGTAAACTTTATGGCGCTTTTAGGTTGGAATCCGGGAACCGAAAAAGAAGCATTTACTTTGTCTCAATTAGTAAAAGAGTTTTCAATTGAAAAAGTTCAGAAAGCCGGAGCTGTTTTCAATATCCAGCGACTAGATTTTATAAACGGTTTTTATATTCGCGAAAAAGCAATAGAAAAACTAACCGAACTTTGCAAGCCATATTTAAAAGAAGCGGGGCTGTTGGTGGCGGGTCAGATTTCGGATAGTAAATTAGAAAAAATTATAGAGGTTTCTAAAACAAGAATGAAAAAATTATCGGATATAGTTTTGCTTTCCGATTTTTTCTTTAAAGATAAATTAAATTACGATAAAGATTTGCTACAATGGCAAAAGATTGGGGATGAAGCGACAAAAGAGTCTTTATTATTTTCTGAAAAAATATTATCTGAAATCAAAGAATGGGAGATTAAAAATTTAGAGAAGGAATTATTTTTAGCGTCTGAAAAATTTAATTTAGAAAAAGGTTATCAGGAAAAAAATAAAGGATATTTGCTTTGGCCGCTGCGCGTTGCTTTGTCTGGCAGGCAGGCGTCAGCCAGCCCGTTTGAAATAGCCGATATTTTAGGCAAAGAAAAAACTTTAAAACGCATATCAGATGCTATAAAATTAATTATATGATTAAAAATATCGTAGTTATAATGCTTATATTATTGGTGGTGTTTTTGAGCCAACAGCATTATTTTAGGGAATACGGCAAAAATTTATATTCTCAAATAAAACCGCAGATTGAGGCATATTGGGCTAAAACAGCAGATTGGTTCAGGAATAATATCTACTCCAAGGTGAGTGGGGAAGTGGAGCAGAGAAGCGCTGTTATACAGCAAGAAATTACCAAACAAAAAAACAATATTGCGCAAAATATATGGGAAAAAATAAAAAATTATTTTGCAAATATTTTTTCAAAAATTTTCCGCATACCTGCGCAGCAATAAAAAAGGTGTTGACACGTCCTCTGGGCAGTATTATTGTTAATATGAGACATGTCGCAAAATGTTGGTAAAGCGTCTTTATGCCTAATAGCACAAAGACGCTTTACCATGCCAAGAAAAAGCAACATTTATAAAACGTCGCTTTTTCTTGGCGGTTCATATAAATACTATGGAACAATCAACTAAACCGTTGCCAAAACATATAAACGACTTTTTAGATTATTGCGACGTGGAAAAAGGATTGCGCAATAATACCCAGAAAAATTATCAGGAATATCTAAATAAATTTTTCGGCTGGCTTAAATATAAAAAATTAGAAGGCCTACTCCCCCATCAATTGACCCCGGAGCACATTTGGGAGTATAGATTATACCTTTCCAGGTATCAAAACCCCAAAAATGGCAAATCCCTTAAAAAGACCACCCAAAACTATTATTTAATCGCTTTAAGGGCCTTTTTAGCCTATTTTGTGGCCAGGGACACAATATCACTCCCTCCGGGCAAAATCGTTCTTCCTAGGCCCGATAAAAGCGTAAAAACAGTAAAATTTCTTAATTTAGAGCAGGTTGAAAGGCTTCTAATGGCTGTTGAGCCAAAAGATGACGCCAGTATCAGAAATCGAGCTATTTTAGAGACTTTTTTCTCAACCGGCCTTAGGATCGCGGAGCTTGTGTCTCTAAATGTTGAACAGTTCGTAAATATTAAAAATAAGAAAGATTTTGAACTTAGCATTATCGGCAAAGGCGGCAAGCCCAGAACAGTTTATTTTTCAGAAAGAGCATTGGAATGGATTAAAAGATATTTGGATGCCCGAAATAATAATGACAAAGAAAAGGCGCTGTTTATCAATATTAGCGGCAGGAGAAAAGACGCGGATTTACGTCTTACAGCTCGCTCCATAGAAAGAATTGTTAAAAGATACGCGATATTGGCAGGAATTCCCATATTCACAACTCCTCATACCCTTCGCCATTCTTATGCGACAGACCTTCTTTCTCAAGGCGTTGATTTGCGCACAATTCAAGAATTTTTGGGACACAGCAGTATAATGACCACTCAAATATACACCCACGTGACCAATAAGCATCTTCGCGACGTTCATCGCCAGTTTCACAGCGGTAAAAATTTTAAAAAATAAATCTCCCCACTTCCCTATTTTCCGAATCTGCGCTGGCGTTTGTCAAATTCTTCTAAGGCTAAATCTAAATCCCGTTCTGTAAAGTCCGGCCAAAGCTTTGGTGAAAAATATAGTTCTGAATAAGCCGCCTGCCATAAAACAAAATTAGACATTCTCATTTCTCCCCCGGCCCTTATTATTAAGTCCGGGTTTGGCAAGCCGGCCGTAGATAAATAACTTTCAAATAATTTTTCATCAATTTTATCCGCAGAAATTTTTTCTTCAGTTATTTTTTTAACCGCATTCAAAATATCCCATTTTCCGCCGTAGCTTATGGCTAAATTTAAATTAAGATTTGAGTTTTCAGTCGTGTTTTTTTCTGTTGTTTCTATGGCTTCTTGCAATGATTTCGGCAATCTTTCTCTTTGGCCGATTACCTTAACCCTTACCCCGTCTTTGTTATATTTTTCCAAATTATCAACCAGACATTTTTCCAAAAGATTCATCAAATAATTAACTTCTTCTTCTGTTCTGTTCCAATTTTCCGTTGAAAAACCAAAAGCAGTAAGGACTCTCACTCCCCTATTTTTGCACCACTCGGAGAAATCAAGAAGGTTGTTGTAGCCCTGCGTATGGCCCTCCAAAGAAGCTATTCCTTTTTGTTTTGCCCAGCGCCGATTTCCGTCTGGAAATAAAACTATATGTTGCGGAATATGCATTTTAAAATTATGATGATTCTATTTGGATTGGTTGTCTCTGCTGTTCTTTTGCTATTATGTATCCAATAGCAAAAGAAAGTAAAATTAAAAGCGCAATAACAATAATTAACATTATATCATTAAAATAAGTTTTGACAAAGTTGGATATTTTTGCTATCATAATTTCATATAAATTAACTAAAATTATATGTCAAAAACTAAACAAGGGGGTTCGTCTAGGTTAGGAAGAGATTCGGCGGCTCAAAGGCTTGGTATTAAGGCTTATGCCGGAGAAAAGGTAAAAGTCGGAATGATTATTGTCAGGCAAAGAGGCACAAAATATCTTCCTGGAAAAAATGTAAAAAGAGGATCAGACGACACTATTTATGCTATTTGCGATGGCGTTGTTCGTTTTGCCACCAAAACAAAAAAACTTTTTAATGGTTCCCAAAGATTGGTAAAAGTTGTGAGCGTTGATACTGCTCTTTAATCGACGCTTTTATAAATTCTCTAAATAATGGGTGCGGTCTTAATGGTCTTGATTTGAATTCTGGATGAAATTGGCTGCCAACAAAAAATGGATGATTTGGAATTTCAATGATTTCTATTAAATTTTTTTCCGGATTTACTCCGGCCATAAGCATTCCATTTTTTTCTAAAATTTCTTTGTATTCATTGTTTAACTCGTAACGGTGGCGGTGGCGTTCCGATATGTCGGGCTCTCCGTATGCTTTATAACTTATTGTTCCGGGTTTTAATTTGCAATTGTATGCTCCTAATCTCATTGTGCCCCCATATTTTTTTTCTTTTAATAAAACTTTTTGTTCCGGCATTACATCAATTACGATATTCTTTGAAGATTCTTTAAATTCAGCTGAGGTGGCGTCTTTCAATCCGCACATATTTTTTGCAAATTCTATTACCGATAATTGCATTCCTAAACATAATCCTAAAAACGGGATTTTATTTTTTCTGCAATATTCAATGGCCTTTATTTTTCCTTCTATTCCCCTATTGCCAAATCCCCCTGGAACAATTATGCCGTCAAAAGATTTTAGTTCATCTAATTTAGAGGGATTTTTTTCATATATATCCGAATCCAGCCACGTAATTTGAGGTTTTACTTTCCAAAAATAGGCCGCATGTTTTACCGATTCAAGCACCGAAATATACGAATCTGTTAAAATAAAATCTCCGCTGCCGAAATATTTTCCGATAATTCCGATTTTAACTTCGCCTTCTGGGTTTTTAATGCTTTTAATAAGTAAATTCCATTCTTCCAAGTTTTTTGTTTTTGCCCGCAAGGAAAGCTTTTTTAAAATTCTGTCGCTAAAGTTGTCTTTTTCAAAATTTATCGGCACTTCATAAATGCTTTCAACATTGGGAGCCGAAATAACATCGCCTTCTTCAAGGCCACACATAAACTGGATTTTTTCTTTTCTCCTCTGGTCGAGAACTACGCCGGCTCTGCCCAAAATAATATCCGGCTGTATTCCAACTGAATTTAAATTTCGAACAGCATGCTGTGTGGGCTTTGTTTTGAGCTCTGTGCCTCCGGCGCCCAAAGCCGGAATAAAGCTGACCAAAACAGTAATTACATCTTTAGGATGTTTTAATTTTAACATCTTGATTGCTTCTAAAAAAAGCAGATTTTCATACTCCCCCACTGTGCCTCCGATTTCTGTAACGACAATCTGGGCTTTTTCTTTTTTCGTCGCATTATTTATTCTGTCTATTACTTCCAAAGGTATTCTTGGCACAACCTCAACCTGTTTGCCATGATATTCCATCCTGCGCTCCTTGTTGATGACAGACAAATAAACGCTTCCTGTGGTCATGTAATTTGCGCTGGACAAGTTTGTGTCTAAAAATCTCTCGTAGTTTCCCATATCTTGGTCGCACTCCATTCCGTCGTCTAAAACAAAAACTTCCCCATGTTCAGTGGGGCTCATTGTGCCGGCATCAACATTCACGTAGGGGTCTATTTTAATGGCGGTGACCGAAAAACCGCGCGATTGCAATATTTTGGCTATTGAGGCGGTTGCCACTCCTTTTCCTACGCCAGACATTACTCCACCGACTACAAAAATATATTTTGTTGGCATATTACTCTTCTTCCGTTTCTTTGTTTTTTTCAGCCGTTATTATAACTTTTATCTCAACTTCTAAATTATGGTCTAAATTTATATATACTGGAAATTCTCCGAGCTCTTTAATCGGATTTTCCAATTTAATTTGAGACTTTTTAATCCCAAATCCCATTTCTTTCAGCTTGTCCGCCAGTTTTTGACTATTGATTGATTCAAAAAGCTGTCCTTCTCCCCCAACCTTAACCGGAATATTTAATTCTAATCCATCAAGAGTGGATGCCATTTCTTGCGCTTTTTTCAAATCTTCTTCAATCTCTTTTTCCATAATTTCTTTTCGGGTTTCCAGCCACTTTAAAGCTTGTTTTGTGGCAATTTTTGCCAAACCTTGAGGTATTAAAAAATTTCTAGCATGGCCATTTTTAACTTCTTTTATTTCGTATTTTTTTCCAAGGTCTTGAACGTCTTTTAGGAGAATTATTTTCATATGAATTTATTATTTTAACAATTTATATTTTACTTTAAATCCTTAATTATTTCAAGCGCTTTGTCTAGTTGAGAGTCTTTTTGGTCTTCAAAATCTTTATCCGTTAATTCTACTTTTATATCAGGAGTTAACCCCACTTCTGAAATTGAATTACCATTTGGGGTAAGCCATTTGGCAATCGTTATTTTAAGCATAGAGCCGTCTCTTAAACTTAATACTTCCTGAACAGAGCCTTTGCCAAAAGACTTCTCGCCTATTAATTTAATATTTCTATTGTCTCTTAATGTTCCGGCCAATATCTCAGAGGCGGAAGCCGAACCTTGGTTTATTAAAACAACCATAGGGTATTCAGAAAAATTAGCGTTGCCTTCGGTTTTATAATACTTTTGCTCTTTGTCTTTGCCAAAATCTTCTATTGTCACAACTTGTCCTTTTTTCAAAAACCAACCAGCTATATCCTGCGAAACTTCAAGATATCCGCCCGGATTATCTCTTAAATCCAGTATAATTTTTTGAGCGGGACTAGTTAAAATTTCTAATGCTATTTTATTAAAATTAGATGACAGCGATTGGTCAAATAAATACATATGAATATAGGCAATATTTCCATTTTTTAATTCCCAGTCAATAGAGGGAATGTTAATTGTGTCTCTTGTAATTTTAATGTCTTTTGTGTTTTTCCAGCCATCTCTGAAAATTGTTAACGTCACCGCTGTTCCCTTCTTGCCTCTAATCAAGCTTACAGCCTCGTCAGTGCTCATGTCAGAAGTATTCTTGCCGTCTATCTCTGCTATTATATCGCCGGCTTTTAATCCGGCTTTTTGTCCAGGGGTATTTTTCAGGGGAGCAATTATTGTCAAGATATTCTTTTTTAATCCCACCTCTACTCCAATTCCCTCAAAAGAACCGGAAAGGTCTTGTTCAAATCTTTTAGTTTCTTCCGGATTAAAAAAACTGGTGTACGGGTCGTCCAAAGATTTCGCCATTCCGGAAATCGCTCCATAGATTATTTTTTGCGTATCTAATTTTGTCGGTTCTATAAAATTTTTTTGGAGTTTATAATAAGCATCCCAAAAAAGAGAAAGGTCAACATTTTCAGGAGGATATATTGGAGAAACAATTTGTTTTTGCCCGACAAAAAATCCTATTCCAAAAACAAGCAAAAAGACCACAACCAGCGCTCCGGCGAAATATATTTTTTTATTGTGAAAAGCAAACATAAATAATTTGTAATTTTTACCTTTAATCTTTATACCAAAAAACATTTTGCAAATCAATCCCAAACGATAAAGTCATATAAAAATAGTATTAAAAAAAATCACCCCGAGCGAGGCGAAGCCCCGAGGCAATCCTTTTCCAAAACAGCAAAAGTTGCGATTGGCGGGCGATTTCCTAACTTTAAATTGGCTCGAGATTTATAATTATCCTGAAGTAACTATGACACAAATTGATAGTTTATTACAAATTTAAATAAAAGGCCGCAGAGAATATCATTCTTGGTATGAATGGTTCTATGCGGCAGTTGTTCTCAACTAACGATCCTGCAGAGACTTTCGCAGGCCTCGGTCTGCTAAAAAGATTAGGCTTAGTTTAAGCAGCCGTTGTGCCTCGGAACTAAGTTATTCTTATTTAGGTGCTCTCGTAAATCTTATTCCCGCTTTTGCGTTGTTGGGAATCACGGCTAACGACTTTACCCAACGAAGTGCTCCTCAAGGGACCATTGTCCCGGTCGTTTCTAGGATAGATCCTCTCATGGCGGGATTGGACGAAACATGAAATTTCAAAGAACTTTTCATCTTGTTCTTGTTGTTCTTGCACCGTGCAACTTCGAACAAAATGAAGCGATTGGTGGACCCACCGGGAATCGAACCCGGCCCTGATCCATGCCATGGATCCGTAATGCCGATTTACTATGGGCCCTAAATTATATTTACAATACCCCTTTTAATAAAAAAATCAACATTATACACATTAAAATGTCGCATAATAAGATGGTTCTATGGATAGTTCTGTGGGTCTATTTGTCGCGCCTGCCTGCCGGCAGGCAGATAATAAAAGCTATTTTTTGATAAACGATTTTAATTTTTCTATGGTTTGGTCGTAGGTTTGGCGGTCAACCGGATACGGGGTTGCGTCTTTTCCGCCATGGGCAAAAGAATAGCGGGCAGGATCCTCGTAGGACGGTTCGGCTCCGTAGATTACTTCAGCCACCAAGGCTAATGCCCTGATTGTTTTTGGGCCGACCCCGGGCGTTGCCAATAATTTTTCGTAATTATCCGGCTTTTGGTCGCAAAGCCGCCAGAGAATTTTTTCTAAATATTTGCTTTTGGAAAAATTTTCTGTCACCACGGGGTGCCATTTGAATTCAGTGTTTTCTAAATTCAGTAAAGTCAACTGCTCTTTGCCTTTCTGCAATTTTAAAGTTTGCGATAAAGGCGAATAATATTTTCTTAACAAAGTTATATCTTTCATTAACGTGTTGAAATTTTGCGAGACTAATTCTGCGCTCAATCCCCTGTTTTTTCCGCTTTTGCTGGCAGTCATATTTAAAACATTTTTTATTTTCAAATTGCTGGTAATTCCAGAATGAGGTTCTTGTATCAAGTCTTTTATATTTTGCGAGTACCAATGGTATCTGCGGGCTGATTGCTCTTGTATATTCATTCCCTGCTGGACAACCGTCCAGGCGCCCGTTTTTGAAAAGAAAAAACTATGGTGATAAATTATAAATCCGTCCTGAACCAATGAGCTGTCAACCTTAGCAGCCATTTTAGAATTATATACCAACGTATTGGCAGATTTTTCCGGCATAGAAATTTTTTCCGCCCAGTTTATTATTTGTTCAGGGGTTTTTAAAGATGTTTTTCCTTTTCCGCCGCAGATGAAAATTCCCAAATCTTTTTCTGTTCCGCGTATCGCTTCTTTTAGCGCCGCAGTTAAAATTGTTGTTAAGCCGGAGGCATTCCAGTCAAACGCCAAAACAGTTCCCAATGATTGGAACCAAACCGGGTCGGAAATTCTTTTTACAAATTCATCTGCCCCCTCTTCTTTAACAATGGCATAAATCATTCTCTTAGACAGCAAAACCATTCTGTCAAAAAGCCACTTCGGGCATTTTCCGTAATCAAGAGTAAAAGTTGCTATTCCTTTGTTAATCATAACAATTGATTATACCAATCCCCACCCGTGTACCATTTTTTCCACTTTTAGTCGGAAAATGTTACAAATGTTACACGAAACCCGTGTAATATTTTGTGTGTTTTGACACGGTGCCGTGTGCCAAAATTATGAAACAGCATAGTGTTTCATTTTGGAACAAGATGCAGGGCTTCCTCCATTTGTTTTATATAATCCTCTCCGCAGTCCTCTTCTAACTCGCTTAAAATCAGTTGGGCTGATTTGTAAGTACTGCTGGGTAAAGAATCAATATATTTATATCTCTTATGCTCCGGCTTCCATGATTCGTGCAGCAAATTATTTAATGCCGAGAATAACTTTAGCAAAATATGGTTAGCTGATTCGCGAGAAACTCCTCGGGTGGTGGCTCTCGCCTCATTTGGAAAACGGATGTGATAAGTTAATGGCCCAAGCTCGTTTTTAATCATTCGCACTGCGGCATGGCGGATGTTTCCATTTTTATGCCAGAGCAATTCAAACAGCCAAGGAAATAGAAAGTCTGGCTGGTTTTCGCGATTATGCAGAAAATACATAGTGGAAATGGCAACTACAAAATTTTCCTGCCGAAAATCATCGGTAATTTTTGCATATTCATTCGGCGCGATTTCTATAACTGCTATAATATGCTCATACTTATCGTGACCATAAGAGCTGTATACTGATTTTCGTACCAGTCGCGCCGCTTTCCGGCTTGATTCTTTATCTGCGGTTAAAATAGTATTAAATAATTCAGCAAAGGTTGTCATATTGTTAATTTACTCCTTGCATAAAAATTTGACAAGCGGGCTTCAAAAATAATAAAATACAATAATCTCGAGTGTTTGGCACATTAATAATCACTGGCAAAAAGTCACTGGCCGATCGAGAACCAGGCAGGCTAACAGGAATTAGGATTTTAGCTAACTTAGGAAATATTTACCTGATTCTTCGTAACACTTTTTACTACGGCGAGTTTGAGTATCCTATTAAAAGCGGAAACTGGTATCAAGGCAAACATATTCCGATTATCACGAAGGAACTATTTGATAAGGTTCAGACAAATCTAAACGAAAACTTTATACCCAAAACTGAATCTAAAGAATTTGCGTTTACAAAATTAATCAGATGCGGATACTGTGGCTCATCTATTACCGTAGATGAAAAATTCAAAAAACTAAAGGGTGGCGGAGTCAATCGTCATGTTTACTATTTCTGCACCCGAGGCAAAAACATTGATTGCAAAAACCCACCACTTAATGAGCCAACATTAATTGAAGAGCTGATAAATTTAATAGACCGCATAAATCTTGATGAACTCGGAATAAGAGAAAAGATTGAACAAGAAATTAATAGATTCAACAAATTCCGAATCGGGGTACTCGGACATAAAAAGGAAACTCGAAACTCCGAGGTGGACATAAAAAATTACGCCAAATACCTGCTCCGCGAAGGATCAATTTACGAGAAACGAGAACTGCTGTCATTTCTAAAAACAAAACTGACTTTGAAAGACAAAAAGATTGACTTGGAATAGCAAGATCAAGCAAAAAATCGTAGCAATTACTATGATTTTTTGCTGGCTAATTCGGCGATGTCCCTCCGTCACTCGAATTAGCACAAGCGTGTGCCCCCGCCGAGACTCGAACTCGGAACCAACTCCTTAAAAGGGAGCTGCTCTACCAATTGAGCTACAGGGGCGCGTATTTTCAGTTTATCACAGTCCTTCTTTTTTCAGTTCTTCCAGCAATTCTTTCTGTTTTCTTGTCAGTTTTTTGGGCGTTCTGATAATTAATTCAACATATAAATTTCCTTTTCCATATCCCCCAAAGCGCGGAATCCCCTTTCCGGATATTTTAAAAACTTTTCCCGATTCTGTTCCGGCTGGTATATTTAATAATATTTTTGTGCCGTCTAATGTTGAAACTTCAACTTCATCTCCTATGGCTGCCTGCGGAAAACTAATTTGAACCAAAGTATATAAATCGTCTCCCCTTCTTTCAAAAACATTGTGTTTTTTTACAAATATTCTGACAAAAAGATTTCCTGTTTTTCCTCCTTTTTTTCCCGCTTCGCCCTTTCCTTCAATTTTTATTATTTGATTCGTATCAATGCCGGCTGGTATGAAAACATCTATTGTTTCATCCCCATTTATTCTGCCATGTCCACGACACACATTACAGGGTTTTTCCGGAGTTGTTCCTTCTCCCTGGCAGGCTGGACAAACAGCAACAGTTGTATAAGACCCCAAAAAAGTTTTTTTGACTTGTTGCACTTGGCCGGTGCCTCGGCAGGAAAAACATTCTTTAATTTTAGTTCCAGGTTCAGCTCCATTACCCTTGCACCTGTGACAGACAACTGTTTTCGCTAAATTTATTTTTTCAACAGTTTCTTTTAAAGTTTGTTCTAACGATATTTCTATGTCCACTTGGATATCTTTGCCTTTTTTGCTGTCTTTTTTTGCCGCGCGTCTTCCGCCAAAACCAAGGAAATCTTCAAAGACATCGCTTAAATCTCCGAAATCAAACTCCTGACTCTGATTTTGGTTGCCCCAAGCCCAACTAAAATCAAAGCCTTGTCCTTGATTCCCGCCGGGCATTGCTCCGTCAAATACTCTGCCGAACTGGTCATACTGATTTCTTTTTTCTTTATTTGAAAGCACCTGATAAGCTTCGTTTATCTCTTTAAACTTTTTTTCATCCCCGCCCTTGTCCGGGTGATATTTATGAGCCAATTTGTGAAAGGCTTTTTTTATTTCGTCTTCTGAGGCGCTTTTTGCAACTCCTAAGACTTGGTAATAATCCATTATATTTTAAATTATTTTTCAGTATATTTTCCTTCTTCTGCATTGTCGTTGTTTTCTTTGGGTTTGTCTTCTTCCGGTTTTTTTTCTTCGCCAGCCGGCGAATTTGGCTGTGTTTTATAAAGTTCGGCTCCGGCTTTTTGTATTGCTTCCGACAATTCTTGCGTTTTATTTTTAATTTCTTCTATATTATCACTTTCTTTAGCTTTTTTCAATGATTCTATTTTTTCTTCAGCGTCTTTTTTCATTTCAGGATTTATTTTATCGCCGGAGTCTTTTAAAGTTTTTTCAGATGTATAAACCAAAGCGTCAGCGATATTTTTAGCTTCAATTAAAGATTGTTTCTTTTTATCTTCTTCTGCGTGCAATTCAGCGTCTTTTCTCATTTTTTCAACTTCTTCTTTTGAAATACCGGCCGACCCTTCAATTCTAATAGATTGCGATTTATTGGTTGCCTTGTCTTTTGCCGAAACATTTAATATTCCGTTAGCATCTATATCGAACGAAACTTCAACCTGCGGAAGCCCTCTGGGAGCCGGCGGAATGCCGTCTAAAAGAAATCTTCCCAGGGTTTTATTGTCTTGAGCCATTGGTCTTTCTCCCTGCAATACATGTATTTCAACGGAGGTTTGGCTGTCTGCCGCGGTAGAAAATATTTGTGTCTTTGAAGTCGGCACGGTTGTGTTTTTAGAAATTAAAACCGTACTTACTCCGCCTAATGTTTCAATGCCCAATGACAAGGGCGTCACATCTAATAGCAGTACGTCTCTTACATTGCCCTGCATTATTCCTCCCTGAATTGCCGCGCCAATTGCAACAACTTCATCAGGATTTACTTCTTTATTCGGTTCTTTGTTAAAAAGTTTTTTTACTTCTTCTTGTATTTTTGGCATTCTGGTTTGCCCGCCGACTAAGACAATTTCATCAATATTTTGGGGTTCTAAATTTGCTTCTTTTAGAGTTTTCTTTACCAAATCAATTGATTTTGAAATATAATCTTGAACCATATTTTCAAATTGCGCCCTGGTTAACTTGTAAAGCAAGTGTTTTGGACCAGAAGCGTCAGAAGTAATAAAGGGAAGATTTATTTCTGTTTCTATGCTTGAGGATAATTCTATTTTCGCCTTTTCGGCAGTTTCTTTTATTCTTTGCAACGCTAAATTATCTTTTGACAAATCAACACCGTTGTCTTTTTTAAATTCTTTTACCAGCCAGTCCATTACTCTTTGGTCAAAATCGTCGCCACCAAGATGCGTGTCTCCGCCAGTTGCTTTTACTTCAACAGTATCAGCTCCCACATCCAAAATAGAGATATCAAAAGTGCCACCGCCAAAATCATAAACAACTATTTTTTCATCTTTCTTTTTTGTCAAGCCGTAAGCTAAAGCCGCGGCGGTCGGCTCATTGATTATCCGCTTTACATTAAAACCGGCAATTTCTCCAGCAATTTTTGTCGCCTTTCTTTGCGAGTCGTCAAAATAAGCGGGGCAAGTAATAATTGCGTCTGTGATAGTTTCTCCTAATTTTGCTTCAGCGTCGGCTTTTAATTTTTGTAAAATCATTGCCGAAATTTCGGCTGGATTTAACCATTTATCACCCATTTTTACATCCACTCCGCCATCAGACGATTCTTTTATTTCATAAGGCAGAAGTTTTTTATCTCTTTGAACTTCTGCGTCAGAAAATTTTCTGCCGATTAATCTTTTTACAGAATAAATTGTATTTTCGTGATTTGTGACTGCCTGCCTCTTTGCTAAAACACCGACAACTCTTTCGCCCCCCTTAGAAATGGCGACAATAGACGGGGTTGTTCTCGCTCCTTCTTTGTTTTCAACAATTTTCGCCTCGCCATTTTCCACCACAGCCATGGCTGAAAAAGTTGTGCCCAAATCAATACCTAATATTTTTGACATATTATTTAATTTTAATTATATTACTTATTTACTTATTTTAACCTTAGTTGGTCTGATCACTTTGCCGTCCATAGTATAGCCCTTTTTTATTTCTTCCGTCACAATTCCAGATTCCGCGGAGGACTGTCCTCCGCGGACTTCTTCCGTTGCCTCCATAAGGTTTGGGTCGAATTTTTGGCCAATGGTTTTTATTTCTTCAATCCCCTCTTTTTTAAGAAAATCTAATATTTGATTTTGTATTTGCAAAAACCCCTTGGTCCATTCAACGACTTGTGGCGAACCCGTTGAGCTATTTTTTAAATTTTCCGGCAGTTGTTTTTCGGCTAAATAAATATTATCTAAAATCGGTAGAATTTTTAAAATCATATCTTCTTTCACGTATTTTCCCAAAAATCCAATCCTTTCTATTTCGTCTTTTTTGTAATTCAAAAAATCGGCGCGCTCCCTTTTCCAGCCATTCAAATATTCCTCGCATTTAAGCTCAAGCTCCTTGAGTTTATCCTGAGCCGCATCGAAGGATTTTCCATTGTTTATGTTATTTTCTTTTGTCATATGTCATATTTATGATTAAAACTGCTCCAGTTTTTTTAATATATCATTGATTAAATTAATATTTTCGTTATGAGCATTCTTTGACGGCCCAAGTATTTCTAATATTTCAAATAGATTATCTTTATTTTGTATTCTTGTATAGTTGAGCGTTGTTGATGCCTCTGACAACGACTTCATTAACTCCTCTGCTAGTTTTATTTCCTCTTCTATTTGCTGATGCGCTGTCCTAATTTGTCGCGCAATAAAATCAGAGAAAGTTTGCCCGCGTTCTGTGGAAATTTTTTCTGCAAAATATCTATATGCCTTTTGCGTTGGTATTCTGCCGGCCGAGGTGTGCGGCTGGGTTATGTATCCAGCTTCAGCAAGTTCTTGCAAATCGTTTCTGATAGTTGCCGGACAAACATCTAAATTGACACTTTTTTTTAAATGAATTGAACCAACAGGTTCCGCTGTAGAGATATATTCTTGAATCAGGGCATTTAATATTTTTTCCTGGCGTTCGGTCATCATATGGCTATTCTATAAAATTAGCAGTCGCTTGTCAAGAGTGATAGGGGCATTATATTTTTTATTTATTTTTTCTATCTGCCCTTTTTTCATCTATTTCTTTTAAATATATTTTTCTTATTCTAATATTTTTTGGAGTTATTTCTACCAGCTCATCGTCGCCGATATATTCCAAAGCGTCTTCCAGACCCATTGTTTTTGGAGTGTTAAAGTGTTCTGTGTTTCCTTCACCTTTCGACCTCATATTAGATAATTGTTTTGTTTTACAAACATTTACCCTTATATTATTGGGTCTTGAGTTTTGGCCTACAACTTGGCCTTCGTAAATTTCTACTCCATGGCCAAAAAACAATATTCCTCTGTCTTGCACGTTTTTTAATCCGTAAAGGTTAGTCGGGCCAGATTCGCAAGCAACCAAGGAACCCTGTTCTCTTTCTTTCCAATTTCCGGGGTCTGGCAAGTATTGATAAAAGGTAGAGTTTATTATGCCCAGCCCTTTGGTATCAGTTAAAAATTCGCTTCTGTACCCAAAAAGTCCTCTGGTTGGAATTATAAATTCCAAAAAGATTATTCCTCCGTTATTCCTCATTTCTTTCAATTCGCCTTTTCTGCTCCCTAGTTTTTGTATTACTATGCCATGATATTTTTCCGGAACTTCAACGAAAACTTTTTCAAACGGAGTCATTTTTTTACCGTTGATTTCCCTTGTGATGACTTGCGGCCTTGAAACTTGAAATTCAAAACCTTCTCTCCTCATTCTTTCTATTAAAATTGCCAGGTGTAATTCCCCTCTTCCAGAAACTATCCAGTTGCTTTTATCTGTTTCTTCTACTCTTAACGCAACATCAGTTTCTAATTCTTTGAAGAGTCGTTCTCTTATTTGTCTTGAAGTTGGAAATTTCCCCTCTTTGCCGGCAAATGGAGAATCATTAACTATAAAAGTCATTTTTACGGTTGGTTCTTCAATATTAATTAACGGCATGGCTTCCGGGTTTTCTGGGTCGGCAATTGTTTCGCCGATAGTTATGTCCGGAACGCCCGCAACAGCGACGATATCTCCAGCTTGAATGATGTCGGCCTCAATTCTGTTTAATCCGTAAAAAGTCATTAAAGAAACCAATTTATATTTTTTAGATTGCCCTTCTCTGTTTATGTGAGTTATTTCTTGTCCTGTTTTAATAACGCCGTTATGAACTCTTCCAATAGCAATTTTTCCTTTAAAATTATCCGTGATAATTGAAGTAACTAATATCTGTAACGGTTTGTCTTTATCTGCAATCGGAGAAGGGATATGCTGTAAAATAGCGTCAAAAATTGGAGCAATATCAGTCATTTTATCTAAATCTGTTTTTAGGCCGGCTTTTCCGGCGCGTCCGGAAGCATAAATTACCGGGAAATCCAAAGAATGATCTCCGGCTCCTAATTCTAAAAACAATTCAAGGGTTGCTTCTAAGGCAAATTTTGGCCTGGCTCCCTCTTTATCTATTTTGTTTATAATCACAATAATTTTGTGGCCCATTTCCAAAGCTTTTTTTAAAACAAATCTGGTTTGAGGCATGGGTCCCTCTTTGGCATCAACTAAAAGCAGACAGCCATCTGCCATATTTAAAACCCTTTCTACTTCTCCGCCAAAATCGGCGTGGCCAGGAGTATCAATTATATTTATTTTTGTTTTTCCATATTGCACAGACGCATTTTTAGAAAAAATAGTGATTCCTCTTTCTCTTTCTAAATCGTTGCTGTCCATAATGAATTCTTGGCCAATAGTTTCTTTATTTAAATGAGTTCCCGACTGACGCAAAAGCGCGTCCACTAATGTGGTTTTACCGTGGTCGACATGAGCAATGATTGCGATATTTCGTATATTCATAGTAAAATATAATTATACATCAAAATTTATTTAATGTCAAATAAAAAATCCCTCGAATAAAACATAGGGGACTTTTTAAAACTATTTATTAAGCAACGGGTCTTTAATTTATTTTTAACAATTCCACTTCAAATATCAATGTGGCGTTTGGAGGAATAATATAAGTTTCTTTATTTGGGTCGCAATCTTTGACTCCAGCGCATCCAAATTTACCGCCATAGCCGATACCCTGTTCTCCATAGCCTAATTCCGACGGTATTATTAATTTTCTTTTTTCTCCAACCTTCATTCCCAAAATCCCTAATTCCCATCCCTGTATCACTCTATTTTGTCCTAAAGTAAACTCAAAAGGTGTTCCCCTATCTAGGCTTGAATCAAACTTTGCCCCATTTTCCAATACGCCCGTATAGTGCACAGTAACTGCGTCGCCTGTTTTTGCTTCTGCGCCACTTCCTTCTTGCAATATTTCTATTTTCACAGTTTGAATTTCGTTATTTTCAGAAGTTATTTTCTCTTCCTCTTCGTTTATTAATTGATTATTTGCTGGTTTTTTCAAAAGAAAATAACCTCCGCTAATCGCGATAATTAAAATTATTACAACTATTGTTAAAATTTTTTTATCCATATTGTTGTTCCTTAATTATATTTACAATTATTTTACACTATATAAATTTCTTGTCCATAGCCGCCAAGTCCGATAAATTCTGCTTCTCCTTGCAGAATTTGTTCAAATGGCCGGCAGGCAAAACAACCCGACCCGCCTTCGGGTACCCCTCCTTTTGGGCAGTTAAATTTTTGTTTTTCTCTTGCTGTTTTCACTTTTCTAGCGATTTCAAGCACCGCTTCATAAGCTTTTTTTGCGTCTGGCAATTCAACTAAAACAGGATTGTCGTCGCGTTCTAAATACCAATAAGCCGCGCCGGAAACTTTTCTTTTTTGAAGATTATTTAAAAGCAAAAGATAAATCGGAAGCTGAAGCGAGTTTTCTTTTTCTTCGTTTTTGCCGGTTTTAAAATCAATCACGCGGATGCTGTCGTCCTCGGGAATATATTCCAACCAATCTATTTTTCCATTCAAAATAATATTTTCATCTTCCGACAAGAAAAAATTCGGAGGCATATTATTATGCGCTAGGGGAAGTTTCACTGTTTTGCGCGCTAACGGACCGGGATTTTTAACAACTCTTAAAATCATATTTTTACCGCGCTCTTTGGCCTCGGCTTCTTCCTCTGCTTTTTTAAATCCGCCCAGTTTTCCTGAAACTTTTTTCCATTCTTCTTCAAAAGAATTTTCTAACGGCTTTAAAAATCTTTCCTCTGTTTTGTATTGCGATAATCCCTCTAGCGTTCCATGTACGGCTTGTCCCAAAGAGAGAACCGGGCTGGTTATATTTATTTTTCTACCGTGTTCGTTTTTGTAAATATTGCGCAAAAAATACGCCCTCGGGCACTTTAAAAAGTCCGCTATAGAAGAATGCGAAACCCATATAGAATTATATTTATCTTGAACCATATATCATTATAAACTAACGCTGGGCAAAATCGCAAATGTTTTTGAAATCGCAATATTGGCACTGCCAGCCCGGAGTCGGCTCAAATTGGCTATTTTTTATTTTCTCAATTTCTTCAAGTATTTTTTCTTTTTGTGCTTTTATTTCTTTCTCTGTTCCTAAGAATGAGGTCTTTTTACCGTTTTCTAGGTAATAATATGTTAACTCTTTTGGTTGAATTTTCAAAACTTCTTCAGCCGCTATTTGGTAAATTAAAAGCTGTTCTTTATTTTCAAAGTCTAATTTATCTTTTGACTGGCCCGTTTTGTAATCAATAATTGCAACGCCGCCATTAACTTCGTCAATTCTATCAATAACGCCAAACAAAGTATAGTCCCCCACCCTTAAATTAAAAGGTATTTCTAAAGCCAAATCATTATTAATTTTAAAAATCTTCGGCGGATTTTTTGAAAAGTCTTTATAAAAATTTTTAATTATTTCTTTGCCTAATTTATAATAATCTTCCTTTTGTTTTTTATTATCGTACCATTCATCAATCCAGTTCTTCTCATATAATTCTGTTAAATACTCAAACCCCGCGGAGGACAGTCCTCCGCGGGGTTTCGGATCTTTAAAACCGAAAAGATTTTCTTGTTTTAACTTATCCGTCTCATTTATGTCTTTTAAAAATTTATATAAAGCATTGTGCATTGTTTTTCCAAATGAAAACACGGCCTTGCCTCTTACCGGCACTTTTAAAATAAAACCGAACTTATATTGCAGAGGACATTTTTCAAAAGCTGCCAATTGAGAATACGAAAAATGTTCTGGCAAATATCCCTTTTCTGTTTTTATTTCCCTTTTTTCTAAAATTTCTTTTTTTTCAAGTAATTCATTTTGAATATTGGAATTTGGAGTTTGGGATTTATCGCTGTACCCCATTTCAATCATGAATCTTGATAGCCTTTTTTTTCGGGATACCTTTTTGGTTCCTCCGTAATATTCCGCCGAAGTGAAGTAGAGTTCTTTTTTAGCTCTGGTCATCGCCACATAGCAGATTCTTCTTTCTTCTTGCAAGTGAACATCTCCTTTTGGTTTTATATCCTTAATTAATTTTTCCGGCAGTTCAATCGGGTCTTTTCTTTCTATTGTTGGAAATCTTCTATCTACCATATTTACCAAAAAGACATATTTAAACTCTAATCCTTTTGCCCCATGAATTGTCATTACTTTTATCATATCCGGGCCCTGTTCCGGGTCAAATTCCAACTTACCTTCTTCGCCAGATTCTAATTCCAAATTAATTTCATCCATAAAGTTTTTTAAAGTCGGCTCTATGGTTTTTTCCTCAAAATTTTTTATCTTTTTATAAAACTGATTTAGCAGGTCAATTTTTTCTTGGTCGTCTTTATCTGCCAAATATTTCAAATATCCCGAATCTTCTAAAAATGCCACTAAAATTTCCGACACCGATTTTTCCCGCGCCATCTGACTATGTTTTTTAATTAAAGATAAGACAAAAGCAATCCTTTCTTGCGCAATGGCCGATATGCCCCGTATTAAAGGCAGTTCTTCCAACGCCTCAAAAAGCGATTTTGTTTTTTTATAACTATATTGGGTGAGCTTGGCTATATCTGTGTCGGTAATTTCTAAAAATTTTAAATTTAAAATTCTGTAAACAGCTGTTCCTTCGTGGTAATTATCTAAAAGTTTAAAGTATGAAATAACATCCAAAATAACTGACTTTGAGTATAGCCCCCTTGAAGCTAAAAACTGGTAAGGCAAATTAGCTCTTTCTAATGCCTTAATAAATGGAGTCGCCGAATCGTTGGCTCTTGCCAAAATGGCAAAGTCATTATAGTTAGCCGTTTTGTCCTTTTTTAATATTTCTAAAATTTTTCTTATTGTCTCGTTTACTTCTTGGTCTAGAGACTTAGTTTGAATGTGCTCAATAGTCCCATTTTCGTTATTTTCTGCCACTAATTTTTTATCTATTTTATTTATAAATTCAAGCCGGTCCGGGTCGTTGGCTTTAATAAATTTGTATGACAAATCTAAAATGCTTTGGGTTGACCGGTAATTTTTAATCAGAGATATTTGTCTTGCCTCCGGAAAATCCTTTTTAAACTGCACGATATTTGAAAAGCTGGCGCCTCGCCAGCGGTAAATCGCCTGGTCGTCATCGGCGCAAACAGTTAAATTATTTTCTGGCTCAGATAACAATTTTATCAACTCATATTGCGCCCAATTTGTATCTTGAAATTCGTCAACCAAAATATACTTAAATTTTTTCCGGTATTTTTTTAAAATTAAAGGGCGTTTTTTAAATAATTTTAGGCAATAGTTTATTAAGTCGCCAAAATCCAATGAGCTGTTTTCTAAAAGTATTTGCTGATAAACATGGTAAGCGTTAGCCACTTCTTTTATCCTTTCTATTTCTTCTGTTTCAGGCGCGTCGTCTCTTGTTTTTAGACTTTCGGCATATTCTAAATAATTTTCGGGATAAATTTCTTGGTCTTTGCAACGCGAAAAATGATAAATTAAGGATTGTATAAATTTTGTCGGGTTGCCTAAAACTTTATAATATCTGAGGTCGAATTTATCTAAATTTTGGCGAGCTAAAAGCCATCCGGCAGTAGAGTCTAAAATTTTAAAATCTAGAGGAAGACCAATATCTAAAGCATAGTCTCTTAAAACCCTTTCGCAAAAGGAATGAAATGTTGAAATCCACAAATCCATATAGCCGTATTCCAAAATCTTGTCTACTCTTTCTTCCATTTCCGAAGCCGCCTTTTCCGTAAAAGTAACAGCCAAAATTTCTTCCGGTTTTGCCTGGCCTTTTTCAATTAAATTAACGATTCTTTGGGTTATAACTGTTGTTTTCCCGGTTCCGGCTCCAGCCACAATTAAAAGTGGCCCTTTGTTATGAATAACCGCTTCTTTTTGTTCTTTATTTAGTTTTTCTAAATCTAATGGCATATATTATTAATTCCCAAACCAGTTTACGTGTTGGTTCAGACATCCTTCGTCCGCTTGGCCGTTGCAATTATTGTCCAAACCGTCGCAGATTTCAACGTTATTGTTGGTTGGAACGCAAGCCGAACAATCAACGGGACACGAGCACGGGTCTTCGCCGAAATCGCAAGAACCGTTTCCGCAATTCGTGCAGTAAAAAGTTCCGGTATAATGATTGACGCAACCGGGCGTGGCAGGGTAAATCCGTTCGGTTTTTTGGCCGGAACAGCACGCGTCATAATTTTGTCTCTCGCCTTTTTGGCCCAGCGGAATGCAGGGACAATCTTTTGAACAATTTGAATGATATTCTCCGCGCCTGATTTCACAGACTCCGTTATTATTGCATGGCGAACAGCCAGATTGACCGGAACACGAAACCGAGCACAAAGGCTCCTCAGAATATGAAATCGGAAAATTGGTTTCCAAATAAGGATTAAATGAAATGAGCTTATTATTGGACCATCTGTCTCCGCAACCCTGGTCTAAAATACGGTCATTGCTAGAATTAATAAAATAATTGTTATGAAAATTATTGTTGCGCGAAAACCGCGGAGGATTGTCAGGTAAAGGATACCAAAAAGGGAAATAATTTACTCGGATGTCGCGCGTGGTTTCCCCGGCAAGAGATTTATTTATTGCCCGCGAATATCGGCCAATAACATTTTCCGAAAACTCGCTTCCAATAATCGTATTGCGGAATTCAACCTCAAAACCGTTGAATTGGCAATAATAATTTAAAAATAAACGTTGTCCTTTTTCTTCGCGTAAATATGGATATCTTTCTCCAATGAGGTAATTCTCTGCAATACCCTGTTGAGCTTTCCAACATTCAAACCAAAAAGTTTGGTTTTGCTGACCATTGTCGATAATAATATTATTCAGGAAACGGTTATTGAACGAACCCGCATAAATCCACATTCCGTTTAGCGCATTCAAATGAAATAGGTTATTTTCCACTAAATTATTAGACGAAGTTTCAAGGCGAAAACCGGCAATAGAGGAATTACGTGCAATATTGTTTCGAACTACGCTATTTGATACGCAATTCAAGACGATCCCCTGGTAATTATTGTCCAAAAAATTATTTTCAATAACTGAATTTTCAATGTGTTCCAAGCAGGTTAAATCGGTATCGGAGCGCGACCCAATCAACAATAGAGGGTGATATCCATTGCCAAAAAAATAATTGTTTGAAACTGTAATGTTTTGAACCATTTTTTCAGAACCCGTAAAAGAAATAAATGCCTTGTCAAAATCCATAAAAAAATTGCCACGAATTATTAAATTGGAACCCTTTAGCGACAGGGCAGTAACATCAGTTTTGTTTTTTCCCCAAAAAACAATATTTTCAACTGTGGCGCCGTTTTGTTCCGCCATCCACAGAACCTTGGTTGCCGGGTCTTCGGCTTCAAAAAAAACCGTTTTTGATTTTTCCGCGTGAACCGTTACGCCGTCTTTTTTGATTTCAACATTTGAAAAAAACTTGTAACGCCCGGGCGGGACCACAATCGTGCCGCCCGAATTGATTTGGGATTGCAAAACAGGGCCATAGTCCGCGCCGTTATTCCAAAAAGGCAAGTTTTGTCGGATGGTTTCAAGATTGGCGCGCTCGGCAAATTTTTGGTCGGATTCAGATAATCGCAAAGTTAAACGTTCCGCTATTGAACCAGACGGCGGAGGCGGAACAGGATTATCGCAACTCCCGCAATCTCTGTAACAGGTGGAGCATGTTTCTGTTCCGTTGCACGATCCATCTCCACAGCTGGAAACA